>Ga0209700_101431_pt1 | contig 49443 bp, 26 predicted proteins | sample SiratroredBW_FD_187528 | JGI IMG/M metagenome (GOLD analysis project Ga0209700, IMG submission 187528) | Root nodule microbial communities of legume samples collected from California, USA - Siratro red BW (SPAdes) (version 2) | ecosystem: Host-associated > Plants > Roots > Nodule | place: USA...
CGAACTATTTAAAAAAAAAAAAAAAAAAACTACTTTACCTACATCACAATAAATATTTTATACAAGCTAACTTAAAATTAGATAAGAGTACACGTAATTAATACTTTTTTAAACTTTATAAAATAGTTAAATAAAAACAAGAATTTTCAATAAATTTGACACTTATAAAAGATAAGAAGTAATTAATATATTTATTGTAATTGATATATATGAAAAAACATTAAACTACAATAATTTAATAATTGTGAGACGAAAAAAAATTAATAAAGTATTAAATGAAACTATAGTATGCTGCATATGTTACTCTCGCTCGAGGCAAACCTATATATTCTCATGAAGTTTAATTAAAGACGAAAAATATATAATTAAATATATAAAATAATTATAAACGTGAAATTTTATTAGTGTAATTTATCACTAACACATTATTATCCAATCAAATTTTTAAATATTAAATGAAAATATAATTAATCCACCAAATAGACACATTTGTGAAAAGAGTAAATGGTTGGATATCCATGCTCACTACCTTTTTATCTATCAAACATATTATGCAGAAAATTCATCCAAAAAATAACCTATCATTTCCAATTAAAATTAAAATCAGTTTTAAATATTTTAATTAACACATACTCAAGACTATAAATTAAACATCAAATTTCAACAATTTCTAACCAAAACATAATTTCACACTCAAGACATTCTCTCAGTCTCAATGAACTAATAATAACTAAGAACATTATATAAATATATTTACCTTTCTAAATTATTCTCTTTACAAAGAGTCCAATTAAGATCAATATTAGTTATCCTTATCTAATATCTTACTTTTCAAACGATTTACTAGAAAAGAGAATGAATATACATGATTTAAGAGATATTCTAATTTGTGAACAAATAAATAAATATAATATATTACTGCTAATATAGATTAACTAATCAGGCTTTTATAATCAAGTGTCACATTAAAGACTACATGTAAATAAAATAAGAACAAGCTCAAAATTCTAAAAGAATAAAAAATTTATCCAAAACAGCATTTTCTTTTAGTTAAATTAGACATATTTTCAACTATCTCATAACTTGTAAGTTTAAGAAGAAAAAGAGGAGGAAAATAATAAGACCAAATATTGGTATATTTTAACTCTATTTTTTACTTATATTTTAATATTTACTGTTAATTTGTTATATATTTTTATTAGTTTTTAAGCTTAAATTCATTTTTCATTATTACTTTACATTTTATTTGTCATTTATTTATTTTTTTAAAAAAGGAGATGATTTTGGTTCAAAATGGAAACAAAGATTCTCGCTAAACAAAATATTTATTTGTTTGAGAAAATATTGGTTGTTTGACAATTTTTATAAATAAATTGATTTGATTTTTTTTAGTAAGCTATTTAATTTCTTAAGAAAAAATCTTGAAAAAGAGTGAATTACATGAGAAGAGATAATAAAATTGATATTTAATACGTCTTTTATCATTATACATTTATTTATTATTATCATCAATCTTAATTTGATCAGTTTTTATTGTTTTAATAAAAAATCCTAAAATTTATATTTGACTCTTTACTCTTTTATTATGTAATCTACAGTCTATTCTCTTATTTGAAAACTTTATAACTAATTTTTTTATTAAAATAATTATATAACAACTGTTTGTAAGAGTCTTCTTCTAAATTTAATTTAGTTTCCTGAAATTTAAAAAAAAAGCATATGTAAAAATAATAAATTTTATGTACAAAAATTAAAAATAACAAACAAAACAAATCGACAAATTATTTTTCTAGAACCGAATAACGTTAAATCATATTTTTGTTTGTTAGTATATAAAGTTGAATAAAAAAATTTCAATTTTGGGGATTGATCATTCGCGCGCTTTAGTTACATAAGAATCTACGCATGCATGGCGCACCAACTCGGTTTAGTTACAGGGAAATATATGCATGGCGCGCCAACTCGGTCAGACAAATACATCACATCATTTTTTGATTTTACTATTTTTCATTCAAAGTTACCTCATTTTGCAAGACACTTGTAATTTTAAGAACAAACAAAATAAGAAACCTTGTGCCTGTCTCATTTCTCATGCCATTTTTTTACCGTTGCAGTACAAAAATTTATCATCATTTCCTTTTTCATTTCAGTAACTTTCCTGTGCTGTTGTTAGTTAACTATATTTAAATCGTACAAGATTTTGACCAGTCTTTCTTGTAAAGTAACAGGCTTCAAAAAGTTTAGCTTTGTGCATGGTAAAAGTAAGTCCTATGGAAGACCAGAGTGAAAGTATTGAACTATTTGAGACCAACAAACTGAGATGTGTGAGCTATTTTTAGAATGATACATAGAAAGATAGAGCATAAAGTGTGTAATTTACTTCTGAAGTTGACCTCAGTCAAATATTTAAAAAATTACCTTTATTCAAATTAATTTATAAAATATTAAGTTCTTTAACTTTTTAAAAGTTTTTTCTAGACGTATTTGACATTTTTAAGAAGAAAAACAAGAAAAAATTGAGTTCATGCTGCCTAACTTCTGTTCTTGATTTATAATATTGTACACTAATTACACAATATTATAGAATTTTAACACGTAAAACCTTATATTTTCATTTTTATCATTTATTGCACTATTCATATTCAAAGAATATTCAATCTTAAGCAAATTACTTAAACAGTGTCCATAATAGACACCCAGCTATGGAAATTTACACATACATGACTACTTTTGCTTTGATATCAATTATTATATTTATCATTTTCAATCTCATTGCTCTGTCCCTTTCTTTCAAAATTAGGTAAAGGTTTATCATAACTTTGGATAAATATCCCTTTCCTAGTTGTTATTCAAAGAATGTTACACCCCATTCACACTATAGAAGTACATGTACATGAGTACAAGTAACAGGTAGTTGGTTTTTGGTTTTATCATTAATATTTTTTTCTAATCATTAATAGTTAATGTGCTCCAATACTAATAAGTATGATTAATAACTTAATAATATATAAAACACTATTAAATACATATCATATCATATTCTATGACATTAAAAACTAAAACAAAATAATAATTTGATAATTCTTAACATTTAAAACAAATATAAAAGCTAAATCAAATATTTAACAAAACACAGGAATCTTTTAAGTAAAAAAATAAATATATGTTTAAGTTAAAGATAAGTTCTAAAAAGCATAAAATTTAATGTAGATGATTAAGATGTTTTACTAGAAAAAAAGAATAAACTATTTTATACTGGTTTGTATATCCAACAAGTATGTGTTGTTATTTGTCTTAAAAATATGTTAGAACTAAATTTAAATTTAAAAAAAAAATCAATTTAAACTAGTTTTTCACATGAATTTTTTGTGTGGATTTTCGTCAATATTCATTCTGTCTAGAGCCATTTTTGAAAACAGGGGATATACAAGACGAGGATGAACGGATACACACGTGAAAAAACAAACAATTATTTCACTATCGCTACATGCACAGGCTATTTCGTGTTTAGTGACGTATTAATTATTTAATAAATGAATTTATACAGGGTTAAGAAGTAAAACAGTGAAATAAATAAGAATGAAAAGGGAAGTGTTCATAATAAATGGAAACTAATGAAAGTATTAAAAGAAGTTGAGATGCCCATAGAAAAAGATGAGGAGGTGAGATGCTGTGCTGGTTTCTATAAAAAGGATTGTAACACTCTGCATTTTGTTTCAACCATCCAACACCATCTCCCACTTCCCTTTTTTCCTTTCCTGGATTCCACTTCTTCCCCTATTTTATCCCGAGAAATGGAAGTTTGCCGGCGACTCAACCGTTCCTCTCGCTCCGGCGAACCCTCAAGAAAACCCAACCCTAATACAAACCACGACTCCAACTCCAACCTTACCAATGTCCTCATCTTCACCTTCTTCTTCGCCATCATCTTCTTCTCCGTCACCTACTTCCTCATTCTACAATGGCGCGAGAAGATTCGCGCCTCCATCCCTCTCTACGTTGTCACACTCTCCGAGATGGTCGCTATCTTCTTCATCATCTTCTCCTTCATTTACATAACCACCTACTTCGGTTTTACCATCCAACCCTTACTTAACTCTCGCACCTCCTCAGTCAAAGACCTCCACCACCACATTCCCGAAACCTGCGACCCACCTCCCTCCCCGCCACTTCCTAAAGACGATCGCGACCTTGTTCTCGCCGTTGTCTCCGGCTCCGTTCCCTCCTACTCCCTCGAGTCCCGCCTCGGAGACTGCCGTCGCGCTGCCGAGATCCGCCGCGAGGCGGTCCAGAGCCTCACCGGAAGGTCCCTAGAGGGTCTCCCTGTCGAGGGCTTCGATTACGAGTCCATACTTGGGCAGTGCTGCGAGATGCCGATCGGGTTCGTTCAGATCCCCGTCGGCGTCGCCGGACCGCTGCTTCTCGACGAGAAAGAGTACACCATTCCCTTGGCCACCACCGAGGGGTGCTTGGTCGCCAGCACCAACAGAGGCTGCAAGGCCATTCACCTCTCCGGCGGAGCTTCCTCCGTGCTCCTCCGTGACGCCATGACCAGAGCTCCAGTGGTTCGATTTGGCTCTGCCAAACGCGCCGCTGAGCTCAAGTTCTTCCTGGAAGATCCGGACAACTTCGATTCCCTTGCGGAAGTTTTCAACAAGTAATTTTACTTTCACTTAAACAAATTCTGTTTTTTTCTTATAATTTGAACACGTGATCAATTTGAGTGAACCTCTCTAATTTAAATTTAGTGAGTTTAATCACAAATTTCAACAGTATTTGTACCTTTTATTTGATTCAATTAAAGTAAAAAAGAGATATAAAGGTTGGTGTGACACGTGTAGGTCAAGCAGGTTTGCGAGATTGCAGGACATAAAAGTAGCAATAGCAGGGAAGAATCTGTATCTTAGATTCAGTTGCAGTACAGGGGATGCCATGGGGATGAACATGGTTTCTAAAGGAGTTCAAAACGTGCTTGATTTTCTTCAGGAAGACTTCCCTGACATGGATGTTCTTGGAATCTCTGGTAAGTAATTAAACACCAAACATGTCACTACATCACTTTGTTTGCTTATTGTTACAATATTATCAGGGAATTTCTGTTCGGACAAGAAAGCTGCGGCGGTGAACTGGATTGAGGGGCGAGGGAAGTCGGTGGTGTGCGAGGCTGTTATTAAGGAGGATGTGGTTAAGGAAGTGTTGAAGACCAGCGTGGAGGCTTTGGTGGAGCTTAATATGTTGAAGAACCTTACTGGGTCAGCTATGGCGGGTGCTCTTGGTGGTTTCAATGCCCATACCAGTAACATAGTTTCTGCAGTTTTCTTGGCCACTGGACAGGATCCTGCTCAGAATGTGGAGAGTTCTCACTGCATCACTATGATGGAAGCTGTCAATGGCGCCAAGGAACTTCACATCTCTGTCACCATGCCTTCCATTGAGGTATGCATACTCTTAAATTCTTATTATCTTTTAATAATCTTCTTTAATTAATTAGGCCTCCCCTGCTTCTTGCTTTAAAATGAACAGAGACACAAACTTTAAAATTTAAACACAGAAATAGAAGAAAAGAATATATTTTTAAGATAATATTTATTATTTCATCTAAAGTATTTGTAGGTATTTGTCTACGTAACATTATTATTCTTTTATATTGTGAGAATTGTGATAATGATAATAGAAAAAAAAAATTAGTAACGAGTGTTTTGCATGAGAAAGATACGCAACCGCACGAATGCAGAAAAAGAAGTCATATAATTTTAATAAAAAATAACAAATAAATGCTTCAAGATAAAATAGTAGAAGGTAGCAGTCAGTATCTGTATAAAATAGTAGAATGTACAAAGTGTAAGGGGGCTGAAGTTGTATATAAAAGTGACACGTGTAATCTAAAATGGTGACTAGACAAAATCTATAGTACCTGTTGATTCTAGTCCCTTTATTTAATTAGAAAATGAATAAAGTAGAAGAAAAAATTAATATCTAAAAAAGATTATTATAAAATATAATATAGTGATTGTATTTTTTAAGATGACGTCAACCGGTCATTTCCCTTTAAAATTTTCTGTTATCTAGTACGTATGAATCCACCCGTCATACAAGGTGATATCACCAAAATCCTTGTCTACAGAACTATGTTTAACCCTGGTTAGCCTTGTGGACAGAGGGCTTGTGTAGCAGAAATTATTCTCCTCTCTTATTTCAGAAAACCTGACACTTGAAAATATTCTTTTAATAATATTATATTTTTGACAAAGATTATGTTAAAACTATGTAATAAATAGTTTATGAATATTTATATGCTTAATAATAAATAAAAAAAATAAAAAGTATTAATAATAAAACAGTATATTTTTGGTTTTCCATATAATCTAGACAGTTAAAAATCTTATTTATTTTATTCTTTTATTCCTCCACTTTAACTCATCTAATCAAGACAACAAAGTTCATTATTACTGTCTTCAGAAATTTTTGTTTCCATCACAGTTTTATTCTTTTCTTCTCTCTGCAATAACCCATTGCAGAGGCGTGTAGACAGATTCACATGCTAATGTCAGTGCATGTCTGATACAATAGTTATTTTGGAGCTATCCTATTTTTCTATATTGAAAAAAACAATTAAACGATCAGAACAAAATTTGTTTTTTCTTCAAATCCTCCGTTTCCTTTACATGCAAAGCTACTCTAGAAAGGTGACATGTAAGTCACCAACCAAGTGCCACATATACATATTGCAGAGTAGATTGCTCCACGTAGGTGTGTGTGAAGGGACCGTTAGTTGTTCAAATTGCAGTGCACATTAATAATAGCATTTGATGCATATTAATAATGGTATTTTGTTACGATCTGTGAGAGTTGAACAATGGTGCAGGTGGGTACAGTTGGAGGGGGCACACAACTGGCGTCTCAAGCAGCGTGCCTTAATTTACTGGGGGTGAAGGGTGCGAGCAAGGAGTCTCCTGGAGCAAATGCTAGGTTACTAGCAACCATAGTAGCTGGTGCAGTCCTCGCTGGGGAGCTCTCACTCATGTCTGCAATTGCATCTGGCCAGCTCGTGAACAGCCACATGAAATACAACAGGTCTAGCAGGGAAATCTCCCAAGTTGGTGCCTGATGTGCCTGCCATCATCACAGTGTAAGAACTTCTATCGCCAATGGTAAAAGCTAGTCAAGTTGCAAGTGCATAATTAATATATATTATGTTCAAGAGGACAACTAATCTGGTGTTGGTTGGGAAATTACGTGCAAGTAGACTTCTTTAATGTCTGGTGTCCCTTCGTAGAACTGTTTTATCTGTTTTGTTTATGATGTGAACAAGACTTAGTTGAGTTACTCGTTTTTTGGTCTTTTGAAAACAACTGTATCAAGGATGTGATGTTTTTAGTCGTGTTTTTTCTTTCAATGGTATTAGCCGTGTTGTGCTCTCCATTATTTTGTGCTTAATTTGTCATTGATCGGTGTTTTCGTTAAAAAATGGGAATTTTATATTACAGTGGGATATTAGGCACCTTAAAATCAACTTAAGAATAATTTATTCGATACTAATAGTACAATACTAAAGTATATTATTAAAATCTCTTTATGTTTTCAATTTTCTCTTTAATTTAATTTATATATTATTCATCTTATGTTTGAGATTCGATTTCATAAGAAATAATTAAATTCTAATACCTTTTAAAAACAAATTAAAAATATCTTCTAATTTTTGAATAAGAAAGTTTAGCTGTGTTGAATCCCAATTAAAAACAATACACCGACATATAAGTGCTTACAAGTGCTTACACAAATTCTTGCGAACATTTACCAACAACTTTTTTGCTTCCAAACTCTAGTTCTTATATATACATGCATAAACATTACCACATGATCAACTTGCGGAATTTTTCTGAGCAAGTTGAACTACACACGACTTATTAAATAGAATAGTGAACTCAAGATCTTCGCTGCTTTACACTGTTGGAGTATTTTGGCCCTATTTATTTCTCAAACAATTGAGAGTTGATATTTTTTTTAGCCATAATTTCCTCAATTACAAAAACTCCTATGACTATTTTGAGTTGATTGAGAAATGTAAGTAATATATTAATTTACATAATTTCTATTTTAAATTTCATTATAACATGGGTCATAAGTCATATATTAACGAGAAATTTGATCAAAATGTTTATTTTTACAAGAGGGGGTTGGTTGGATTAATTTGCATCAAGTTGGTATTAAAATTATTAATAGAATATATGTGAATTTCATCTATCAAGGGTGGTTTCATACGGGTGTTCGTGTTTCCAAATTATTTCATTCACGGGTAGGATAGAATTCTCTTTAGAATTTCAATAGAATTCGTATTCGTATATCTTTAGACATTTCCGCAAACGTGTTTTTGGGCAAGTTCAAACTTGAACATGTGACAACATGTCGTAATCACACGTATTTTGCAGTTGAGGTTTAACTAGTATATCACATTTTCAGAGTAGATCGCAACATTAAATAAATGGAGGAGAGATTTTGACTTTGTTGTCGCTAATCAAATCTAAAAGAGAAAGTGAGACATGGAATTACGAAAATGTATTGGACAAATTCATGTTAGTACCTCATCCCACTAACAATAGCGAAAACGTTACATTTTTTACTTTCCATTTGCCTGCCCTTCACAACAAATAATTATTTTTTACTAATATGGATTTCTTTTCTAATATTTTTTCATTTACTTCTAATGGATGGGTCCTAATTCATTATTACTTAGAGAAGACAGAGATACTTATTATCTTCTATTTTATATGTAGTTATTTTTAACTGTTAGAACTTAGAAGAGTCTTTAAATAGGATATGTACTGCACTTCTTCTTCTGAATCCAGAATCCTATATTTGTAATTGATGGTTCTTTTCAAGGTTGAGATTAAGTTTCCCTGATTAGGAATTCACCACACTTAATTAGAGTAACTCCTGTAAGGTTTTAATGATTCAAATTTAGTATTTAATGGTCCATAAAGACAGCGTAACTCTATGTCCCAAAAGCTATCTTAGTATAGAGACTACCAATACCATAATATAGTTATTTAAAGTTAAGTTTGATATTTAACAAATTTTATCATTAGAGTATAAGTGAATAATGTGAATACTTATATAATTAATGGAAAGAGTGTTTAAAAATTGATACCAATAACATATTTACAAGTTTAGTCATACTCAGTCTAACAACTTAATCGTAATATTAAATCGAATTTTTGTGCGGTGTTTTAATCATAAGCACATCTTACACTTATTAAAAAAATTTGGTTAATTTGTATAGTAATATTAAATTATTGTCTATAATTATATTTTTTTTTCAAAATAATTAATATGTGAAGAAAAATGATGGAGTTTGCATTTTAAAAATTAAACTGTTCAATTATCAAATAAAATCTTCAGAAGAGATAGAAAAAGGGATAAATTATAATATCTATTAGTTATGAACTAAAATAATTAAGAGTATTTTATTAAATAATTATTTTATGAAAGAGATAATTAGAGAAAAAGGTAAAAAAAATTGCAAAATAATGTCCTATTATTAGAGATAAAGAAATTATGCTTTTTCTTAACCAGATCAATTGTTGATATTGAAAGTGGTAAACTTTGAGCAACACTATGGTTGGATTAATGACCAATAACTGTGGGTCAATCTTATTTTCCATAATCTATATGTATAAATTCCAACATGACCATCCAACAAATAATCATTCATTACTCAAAGTCGCGTCAACGAACCTTCGAGTTTCAAGTTGGAAAATAATGAATAAACATATCTACTCTAATAGACACATAGGTGTGGAATAAAGATAAAAATAGCCAAAGAAAATTAATATTTTTTAAAATTTAAAAATAATATTGGAAGCAACTGAAGGGAGTTGTTGTGTGGTAGAAATTTATCGTATAGAGTTATTTTCATGAAATAAATTAAAATTTATAAAAAAAACATTGCATTAAATTGGTACAAGTAGCATTAAAATTGAGTAATAGGTGAATGAGTCTTACTATTTATAGGATTATTGAGAGTTTTTGCAATGCTGATGCTATTAAGTAGTCAATAACTTAAATGCTATAACTACTAATTTCATAGAGCGTTTGATTTCACATCCTTAGTTGACGTGAAAGCTTATAAAGGGAGTGTCGAAATTTTCGTGTGTTTGAAGGAGTAATGGTATATTCTCTTGCAAATTGCCAAATTCTTTTGTTACCCTGTAAAACAAAAATTAAATAAAAACAATATATTTATCATTCTAAAAAATTAAAATGAATTTATTTAAAACTACGTGAAAAAAGGAAGATGGTGAGCACAATTCAAATTTGTTACATATTTTGAAACAATAATGAATGTTTATTAGATTTTGGCGAGGAACTACGAAACAAACAAGCAGATAAACTGAGAAATAGAATGACAGTATTTAACCAACGCATTGACCAAAACATTCAGCTAATCAGGTTCATGACAAGATGTTTTTATTTTCAATTTTTTATTTTATTGTATTTTTATTTTTATAGATTCTTTTTTATCAGTGAGAATCTACTACTATCAAAAACAGTTCTCAAATTGGAAATTTATGTTTTTAAAGTTTAGTGGCTTTAATGCAGAGTATAAAAGGTTGCGTCTTGGTCTCCAAAGGTTAAGACTTGTGCTCAAAGATGGTGACTTCGATAGAGAGGTCAGATAAAAATTTATAAAAGAGAATTGTTTACTATGCAAAGAGATAATGAAAAAGAATAAAATTTGTCTCTCCCTTTAAAGGAAAGTTGACATAAAAAATTAGGATCATAGCAACCTCCAATAATGTTTTTTTTTTTTTTTTGGCATGTGTCATATCACCAAACTTGAAGATTAGGACACCAAATTTTCACTACTTTGACTTAATTTAATTAAGTGTAATATATCTTGTATCTTATCTATTGTTTAATAAATTCCTTTTATTAATTATGTAGTAAAAAATTTGTTAGACTCCATTAATTAGTCAATTTAATCACAGTTCTTAATTTGCGTAATTGTAGTCAACAAAAATCAGCTTTCTAAATTTTTAAAGACATATTCCATTTTTTTAGTTTGATTTAAATTAAGACACTTTGTTAACTTTACGTAAAAAAATTGTTTGATTGGCTTTCACAATTTAACATCTTTATAACCAATAACTTAATCTCTACCCTGAAAACATTAACCCTTAATTTAAAGTATAAAAAAAATTGGGATGTTACACCTATCCTAACTTGCATTAAGAAATTAAAGCTACACCCACAAGCTCATAATTATAATCCAAAAATTAGCACGTAACCTATCACATGATCATACCCTCATAATTGCAATCCAAAAGATAAGAGGCACCATCACATGAGTAAGATATTAGTGATGATACTTATTCTCCATATAATTGGTTTATTTTCCAAATGCATGCATGGGTTTATGGAGGATGAAATTTTTGTTGTATTGGAACAAACTCCTACCACTATGTTTTTACGGAAAATGATTGTTAACACCATTAGAGTTGATAAAGGATACGAAATCCAAACATTAAGTAAGAAGATTGTGAAATCCAAACTTTAAGTAAGAAGATGCACAAGGTTGTGAAAGTCAAATAAAACTTAATTGATTTATTGAATTGTTGTATTCTAGAATTTTTTTTAAGTATTTTATTGTTGGTTGTTTTTAAATACCACAATTTTGCTTTTGTAATATGGAATAGAAAAGCATTTTAAACATATTTTTTTTTGTAAGCAATAGTTGATAATTAGGAAATATATAAACTAATATTTTTAGTTATAGGCAACAGCAACACATAATTTTTTTTATTTATTTCAGAAAATTTTAATCAAAAATTTTAAAATATATAATTTATATTTGAGACACGATGAGTATTAATATATATAAAAGGAAATTTGGGACAAACAATTTCCCCTAATTATATTTTCCTATATTTTTTTACACAGAAAGTTATATATTATTATATTTTGCAGGTTATCTGTTAGTTTAGAGATACTAACAAGATGCTATGAATGATAAGTATATAATATAACTTTAAATATTGTTTATAATACTTTTTTTGAAAATTTAAAATAATTAAGACATACTTAAATTATAATATATTTAACTTTATATTATTTTATGTTATTGTTATTATTAAAAATATTAAGTTATCTTTCAGTTTTTAATTTTATGTTGATCTTTTCACTCTTATGTATTTATTGTGTGCTCAAACATATTCTTTCTTATGTCTCCAACCTCCCACCCTCCATCTTCCACCCTCCACCCAACTTTCTTTAATATGTTATTTCTCCCCTTCACATGGTGGACCAAAAACTTCCCTAACAGATGAACCATGTTAGATTGTGTCATGTGTAGGGTAAATATTTATTTTATAGGATTAAATTTTACAATTTATAAGTATTTTTAATATAAATGATGAAATAATAAAAAATTATGTTTAATATACAAATTGTATTTTGAATTTATGATCAATAACTTATATTATGAGATAATTTTACATTTAATTATTTTTTATTTTATAAAATTGATTGAAATTTATATAGAAATACAGATACAGATTATACATTAACAGAGATGGATTGTGGAAAAAATGAATATTCAAATAAAGATAAAAGAAAAGTGGTTTTTGAAGGTTGTTCAGGAAATTTTAGGTTCATTCAAATCAAATTAAATTTAACAATTAAATTAGTAAACATATTTTTGAAAATAAAAAAAATAAAACTATATGTTTGATATATAACATTAGGATAAAATAAAATGGTTCAGGAAAGTGAGAATAAGTCGTAAGGATAGTCTGATTCAACAATAACTTTTAAAAATTATTCAAATTTACAAGAATTCAGATTTATAAAAATTAAAATAAAACAAGATGTTCGGTCAATAGTTAGTCAAGCGAAATTAATATAGTTACTATTTTTTTCAACTCTCTAACAATATGGACTCGTAATTTGTTTTTTATTTGAAAATGAGTGTAAAAAGATTGTTGTGAGTGTAGGAAGCAGCAGCATATGGACCCTATCCAAGTTTCTCTTTCAAATGATACATTCAATGAACCTTTTCATCTCCAAAACAAACTGCACTTACCAAGCTACTGAGGACTGTCTAGTTTAAAATAATAATATATTCTGCTTCTTTCATTTGATAAAGAATTAACGGTGTTCCACTGCATGAGAAATGGATTATCTTTTATTTTAGTCTTTGTTTGGATATAAGGAGGGAAAAAAAGAGTGTGAAGATTTATACTATAAAAATTGAAAATCAAGAGATATAACGATTGAAAAACACAAATTTTAAGATAAAAACTTTTTTCAATACCAGTGAAGATTTACTAGGATTATAATCATAGATATATCGATTATAATTTTCATATAATATATATGAAAATATAATCAATTATGTCTTTAAGATATAATTGTTTATATTTTCAATTTTATCCTTATTTTGATTTTAATTTTCAAGACCCTTATTTATCATAATGGAACTGGATAAAATATCAAAATTGGTAGAAGGGAAATAACGTTTTCGAAAACCTTATTTAGTCCTATATAATTAAACTGACGTTTAAAAACGCTATTTTACTACTCCAAATTGAAAAATGATTGATTCAGACATTTTAAATAATTAGACTATGTTCATCAAATTAAAAATAAGATAAAAAAATCCAGATTTATCAAAGATTCAGGCAGTAAAACACAATTTTCCTTGTTAGAAGGCCTACATAAAAAGCCTTAAAAAGTTTGCACCGGTGAGTGCTCATCTATGTCGGCTGAGTATAATTTATAAAAAATAATCAAAGATCTGAACCTAGTTTGAGTTGCTACTGTAAACCGATATATATTTTTCTTCATAAATTGGAGTAGACTGAATAGCAGATTATGAATGATAGTAATCGTCACAATAATGCACGCTATATACGCCCAATAATAATCATAATACATGTACGCGTGCACGCATCACTGCTAAAAAATGTTGCAAGTCTGTCTCTGTAATCAAACTATGAATAGCACCTCACAAATGAAGGTTCGCAGGAAGAAGACAGAATTCTTCATTCTTCTATGTTCATTAAACATTACTTCTGATTAAGCTTCTTCTGAACTCCGGATCTTCCGAAGCTAGTCAATCAGTCTTGTCTTGTTGTACACCAACACCTTGCAGATAATGTTCTGCATCCAAAGCGGCCATGCATCCTGCACCAGTGACACGACTAGCATTATCCTTTGAAGAAAAAATGTTAATGAAGCATAATAGACTGATTGTAATTTCTAATTCAATTGTAGTGTAAATTTTAAAAGCAATTGCCAATAATGACTATCAAAGCCAAACACAGCACACTGCATACGTTTTTATCCTCTTCCAATGGATCAACATATATTCTTATAGATATATAACTCCAGTAACAAAACAAAGCAGTTTGAAAATGTCTATATATTAAACAAGGATTTAAAGCTTCGAAACACGTATGGTCATCATATCAATGTTTCTGAAGGAAGAAGTTACATCATAAGTAACCAAAGGTCGCTGGCAATCAGCGGCAGTACACCCTTAGAATCTTTTTACAGTTCACATCATTAATGACAGCAAAGACGAAAAGAAAAATAATAAGCAAGAGAACCAAATCTCAGGGACTTACAAAGCATGGAGAAAGTAGAATGGAACATATATGAGAAGTACGTATTATAAAATAGTATACTACAACTAATGCACAAGTTAAAGCATAAACTGAAACTGTTGTGTCACAAAAGGAATTCTAGAATCAGCATAATAAATTAAATAAGCTAAAACCATGAATTGATAAGGCACTAGATTAAAGCTAATCAATCGCCAACTATTATGCAAAAATACAAGGTGATCTTATATTTTAGACTAGTTACACAGGACCCATCTGTTCAATTCAGAGTTACCAAAGTGGCCTCAATCGCCTTAGCAAGTGGGTTGGGTCAAGAGGTATCAAAATGGACTAAACTCTACGAATAACGACATATGGCGCAAGTAGAATTTAAAATATAATAACTTAATTAACCTACATGAAAAATTGGCCATCCCAAACTTTTCCATATATTAATTTTTTTGCACCCTTATTTATTTAGACAAAAAATGTATATTGGGTTAGATTTCCAAGCTAAAATATAATAAATAAAAATACGAGGTTAAAATACATTGGCGAAGACCTTAGTAATAAATAAATATACATTAGTGTGTGTGTGGTATCAAGTATGAATACATACTACTTCAACGAAAGAGTATGATGTTGCGAAAATATGATAGAATTGTGATAATTTTATATACATGTTGTAAATACATATTAATTAATATCCTATGTGTGATTGTGAAGAAAATTATAGAGAGAAAAAAATTGGGCTGTGTTGGGCAAGAAAATTACAACAGATCAGCCTGAATCGGCTGAAAACCAGTCCAATTCAACAGGCCAAGCTGCCTGGTAAGCGAGGTTTCTGGGCTCACACTCCCAGTGTAGAAAAAGAGACTTTGAAGTGTTTGGCGGTGCTACAGTTAACCAAGGAAAGTAAAGAGTAGAATTTTCATTGTCCTCAAATTGTAGAAACAGTCTTACATACAGGGTGTGGGATAGGATTGCAGTAATGGGCCTCCTTAGGCCCGTAAAGGAACATATCTAATTAATTAAAAACTTAGTCTTCGAACCATTTAGGTGTTTGGGCCTTACTTTTATTGGACTTAATATTAGCTATACATCCAAGTAGGGGAACCTTCGTCGTTGAAGTTGGGAATAGTAGTGTTGGCATTGTTGGGAGTTGAGGCTAGTGAAGTAATGGTCTGGGCTAGCAAAGGGGTTATGGACAAGCTATTAAGTGGTGCGTGAGCTGAATTGGGAAGGGAGTATGGTTGGAATGCGGGAGATATAGTGGTTTGGACAGGGAAGGAAACTTAAAGAGTAGACACAGGTTAAGGCTTGTTTGTGGGTGGAAAGGGTAGATAAGGGATTAGGCGAGTGAGGGCATATGTCTTTGGAGTGTGTGCAACACGTGGGAAACAAGGAAGGTGGATGGGGGACAAATGTTAATTTAGAAAGTGTGTGGCTTGTTGTGATTAGTGGATAAGGGAGGGGGATACATGGATGGGTGTGATCTAATCAGGGTTGCAGTCTAGAAGTGTGCTGTTAGGATGAGAGTTCGGGGTGCATGGGAGTTCAAGTGGGTGAGGTATTTAGAGGCTTGCCATTGTAGTCAAAAGGGGAAAAAATTGGGGACACAGGTGAGGAAAGTCAATTTTTAGAGTTTCCACTATGAGAGAATGGGTGTAAGAACTTTATAATGGTTGGCCCTGGAAGAGGCGAAGTAAAGACACAAGAAAGACAGGCTCAATACAAGAGGAGGTAAGAAGGTTGAGCTCACGGCATGCCATCTAACAAGGGCAGAAATAACAATGAGCCAGTTTGTGAGGTTTGGCAATATGGTTAAGGTTTCAACCATATCCCATCTTGTTGATTTTGGCTGGCTTGTGTGACCATGCATGACAAGCACAGAGGAGGTTTTTCTTTCGATCTTGCAAGACAGTGCTGTGGCAGTGGAGGATGTAAGGTGGTAACTCTAGAGAATTTGGGAAGCAAAGGAAAACACATATTTACAGTGGTGGTTGTTCGTAAAGGCCATGCAAAGAAGTCACCTGGATGGCTGGGCAGAAAGATGTATTGTACCAATACTCCCACCAGGTGGAGGAAGTTATAGTGCTTGAGCGATCTCCACAGTGATCCGACATTTCTTATATAGTTAGTGTGGTAAGTTAGTTTGTGCATGATCCAAGACAAAGACATATGCAAGCAATTGACAAAATTCATCAGTAATTGAAGTTATGTCCAAGAAAGAAACTACTATTCAGGAAAGAAGACAATATGACCCTTAAGATATATACAACTGCAAACCATGCATGTTTTGTTGTTGACAGAAAATTCAGTTGTAGTTAGTGTATGTGTCTTGGAGAAAGTTTGGTAACTTGGAGAAGTAAAATGCGTAATAGGCTATCTTGATCTACTTCTAGTGAATTTTGAGAAGTAAAAAACATGATAGATTATCTTGTTCTAGTGAATTTCTGAGACCTCACTCAAGGTATGCGTGAAGGATTAAGATGAAAATCATATTTGATGACTTTAAAGTAAAGATTGACATCCCTATGCAATTGTACTTTGATACAAAACAAGTCACTGCTGTACACCTATAATGTCTCTTGAACCGACCCTTCCCCATCTAAGAAAGAAGTCAACTTGGTTTAACAGTCAGTTGGTCAGCCAACAACTTGCTACTTGTTTGGTAAACTCCAAACTCAATTCCTTTCCTTGTGACATGTACTCCACTATAAAATCTATGACCGATAGTAATTCAGACACTTCCCATTTAAAATCACATTCTTGAATAACTCAAAATTAATTCCATTCCAGTTTTTAAGATAAGCTGAATCTTAGTTTAGTGAGAATCATTGATAGGAAGCATACCAAACAAAAGCCAAACACACTACCTAAAATGGCAAAATTCACAAAATAAGGCTATGTTTCAAATCCAGGATCATTATACACAAGCATATACCAATGTCAGTCCAACAAACATCCATATCCAGCTTCGATAAAACTATAACATACCAGAGCCAGCAGCAGTAATAGCTTGCCTATACTTCTTGTCCTGAACATCCCCAGCAGCAAACACTCCCTCAACACTGGTCTTCGTAGTCCCAGGCTTGGTAACAACATAGCCATCAGAATCCAGTTCAAGCTGACCGTCCAAGAACTTGGTCGCAGGCTCGTGTCCAATTGCGAAAAATAACCCAGATACCTTCAATTCAGACACCTCTTGAGTCACCACATTCTTCACCTTCAGTCCCCCAAGCACCCTCTTGTTATCTCCGCCCCCAAAGGCTTCAACCACCACCGAGTTCCAAATCACCTTGATCTTGCTATTATTCATCACCTTGCTCTGCATAATCTTCGAGGCCCTGAACGTGTCCCGCCGATGAATGATGTACACCTCTGAACCGTACTTAGTGAGGAAGGTCGCCTCCTCCATGGCCGAGTCCCCGCCACCAATCACCGCCAGCGGCTTGTTCCGGAAAATTGGCGCGGCGCCGTCGCAGACGGCGCACGCGGAGATCCCGCGGTTCCAGTACCCGTCGGGGCCGTCGCCGGAGCCGGGGAACGGAAGGCGCTTGGCGACGGCGCCGGTGGCTACGATGACGGAGTCGGCCTCGACGGAGCGGGAATCGGTGAAAACCCTAAAAGGACGGCTCGAGAAATCGACCTTGGAGACGGTCTCCGTGTGGATCTCAGTACCGAATCGCTCCGACTGCTTCCGGCAGCGGTCCATGAGTTCGCCGCCGAGGATGCCCTCGGGGAAGCCAGGGAAGTTCTCAACGTCGGTTGTGGTGGTGAGCTGGCCGCCGGGGGCGATGTCGTTGGCCATCCAGCCTTCGAAGAGGATCGGCTTCAGCTCAGCGCGGGCGGCGTACACGGCGGCGGTGTGGGCGGCGGGACCGCTTCCGATGATGCAGAGTTTGGTCTTATGGATCTGAACGTCACCCATGGCGGCGGAAGCGTGGCCAACACTGATCAAGTTTCGCGCCTTCGTTAAGAGCTTCTTCCAGTTATGATTATTAGGGCAAATTCTAAATTTCATTTCCCTCCTTCCTCTTCCCTCTTTTAATCTTTAAATTATTATTTCCAAACACTGTTTTATTGTGACCGTTCATGTCCAGAAATCGCTGCCTTTCATTCTATCTACAAAACTTGTTTTCAATTAGTATTATTATCACATTTTTTAATATTTTTGGATTATTTCTTAACTAAAGTTAATCTTTTAATTAGCAATAGCACAATAAATATTTCACATATTATACAGTTTCAACACATTTAAATTTTATGTATTAAAAAATGTTTATATTAAATTAATTAAAACATGAAAGATTTGGGCCGTCACAATTGAAGATTGTGCTACATAGAAGTCATGATCACCACGTACTCTATCCGTCGGAACACTCTCGACAAACTTTCGACACATTTTTGACATAATTCACAGTGAACTTATAGCATTATCAAGAATAATTAACCAGTAATATGTAATTAACACGAACATTATGTTTGGGTAATATCAAAAACATGATTATAGAAAATTTAAGCCTCTTAAGAGAACTTGTATAGGTTCAATAAGACTACCATAAATTAATAAGTACTCATTTCAAAGTATTCTAATTAGATTTTATGTCTTTATGGAAATTATTGCACGTTTAAATATTACATTCACTATAGACGTAAAATACAAGAAAAAATATTCAGGAACTTTAAGACTTGGAATGATCGTCTCAACCACAACCTTGTAACAAGAGAGAAATCTTTTGTTTGATGTTTAGTAAAAGTTTACAAGTCTTCTTCTTACTTATTTACTATTTTTTTTTTTATCAAAAACTTTTTCTTTTTTGTCGTGAATAAATTCATTATAAGGTTTTGGAATTTTCAAATCCCAATTCATGCAATTGATTAATTATAACGACCTTGAATCAAATAAAGAATCATAACTCGTGGATGGAATGTAATAGTTTACTACTTTTATTTCTTGTTTGACTATCAAAAATTTGACGAGATTCTTTTAAAGAATATATTAGAAAATCTATCTAAGTAAACTCGTATAGTCATATCATTACATTTGATCTAAAATCTTTTTAAAAAATATATTTATAGGTCTCTTTTTAAGACTTTTAATTTATACTTAAATTATAATTAATATTACTATAAACGTGTATAAAAAAATTTAAAAATATGGAATGTAATATCAAGCTTGTTTTTTAAAATTAGTTAAATTTAAAAGTAAATAAAATAATGTTTTTGTCTCTATTATAAATTTAACACAAATATATTTATAATACAGGTTTTCAATCATAGAAAAATATCATCTTTGAATTGCAAATTTCATTTGTCTTATATATAATGGGTTCACAAAATTTATTCAAAAGATCACAACACACACCAAACAATCAAAAAAAAAATAACGAGTTTAAAATCAAACACAATTAAAATAAACATATTTAAATTTAAAAAAAATTATAATTCATATAAGTAATATTTATATATATATATATATATATATATATATATATATATATATATATATATATATATATATATAAATATATATATATATATATATATATATTTGAAACACTACAAAAACTAATAATATTGTAAGCAACTTTTATTTATTTATTAACTAAATAGCTTCTTGTATTCTACATCAATTTTTGAACATATAATATCATATATTATTGACAATATGTTTTCCCTTTCCAGGAAAAATTATTTTTTTAAATTCTAACCATAGTATACGTCAATTAAAGTAAATATTTTCCTTACCTACTGAATCAAAATTCTATGTGACTCATTTCTTACCTTTTTTTTCTACATTTCTTTATTTGCTTATGTAATTACCTTCCTTTAACATTTTCTCTTAACTTTTTTAATTGTGATGAATCCATTACATTTATAAGACCACAACAGGTTTATTATACATATTCCTCTTAATTATAGTAATAGGTAATTATGATAATCCAAAGTATTTTAAATTGACATTACTATAATAAATCTCTCCATGGCAATTTTATTCCTTCTTTAAAGTATCTACATGTTTTCAATTAATTAATCAATTATAAATATTTACTATTCATTTATTTTAAACTAAAAAATTTCACATATATTACACACATAACATAAAAGAAAAACAAAAAAAAAAAATCTTTTTTAAAGAAACTTCATTTAATATTTCAAAAAACATTCAACAACTTCAATTTGGTAAGATATTTCATGGATGGAAAAAAAACAGTATACATATGGAAAGACTTGAAGTGATTCCTCAATCACTAATTATTTTACCAAATTACATATTTTATGGGATGAATTAGAGGGTTAAGACCAGATCCATATGGCTAACACCTTTTCCAATGCGAAAGTCACTATCAATTGCATGTCTCATTTGCCACTATAAATTATTTTCTATACCTTATTATTTGAGGAAGGGGGAATGATTAATAAAAGTGTTAATTAATTTATCTGCATGACTTGCGTGTGAAACTAAACAATAAGGTCAATTAGTTAACTATAGTCCTCTGATTATATTATTGTTCTTTTTGGTACATGCTCAATAAAAATATTACCAAAACTCATTATTTTACTTTGAAAAAACTCAGTCTTTCTTTACATAATTAAACACAGTCTTTTTATCCTCTCCACTCAAAGTATTCCCTTCATAAATTGGACTAGCAAAGTGACCAATGCATGAATTAGTGAAATCAATTCAATTGAAGCCACATAAAGGTTAGAAGTTAGGGTTTATTTATATTTGGCATATAGGGTTTGAGATACTTTTCATAAGATAATAATTTAAAAAAATAACTGATAAAACTTAGTTACATAAATATAAATTAAAATAATGATAGATAAATCTTATTGTGGAAAGAAATAGATTAGTTAGTGTGTAGGCACACCCCAACCTAGTCTGGTTTCAAGTTAGGTTAATATTATTTTTTTATTGAATGAGAAAACTTAGGTTTATTAGGCTAATATAGAGTGGCTTATTAAGTAAGCCTATATGACAAGAATATAATGTGTAAGCCTACAATAATATGTGACTTTGACTACATTTTTATAACATAGTTTTGTGTGGACTATATGCAAATTTATTTTCTCGGATTCTTTTTGCTAATTGAATTTCTCAGTTTTGAAAAATAAACTTCTCCATATTCAAAACCCTTAAATTACGACTTCTTATTTGCTGATAAAAAAAATTACTTCTTATCCATATACTCAGGATTGTAGGGCGACTTTAGGATGTAGACTTTTTCAAAAAGTTAAAGAGTAAATATTTTAGTAGAAAAAATTAATAAAATTTAAAATATTTACAGAGTCTAAGATTAGGGATTGTAAAGATTAAATTTTATATTTGAGCGTATTTATATTTGGTTGGAGGGTTTGGCAAAAAATATGTGAGAAAATAGCTTGGAAAAAATGTGCTATGGAACCAAAAATTATATATAGTTCAAATTGAAGAATAAAAAATGAAGTTAAGTAAATTTTGGGATCACCTATATTAAATATGTGAAATATGGACTAATATATCAATTATTTTTATAAGAAGTTTTAATTTATTATTTTGAAGAGTTTGGTGCAGTTGCGAGTTTCGGATGAGTTAAGAATAGTGCGGAGAAGAAAAGGCTATTATGGAACGTTGGGTTTTGGGGTTGCTTGTATGAGGATTTCCATAGCTTCTTGTTAAAATAGTTAAAACATATTGAATAGAAATTAAAATCAATTTAAATATGCTTACATTTAAATATACTACATATTTTTATTATTTGTTTACGACTATTTATGAAAAATTAATTAATATTTAAAGAATTAAAATTTAAATTATTAAAATATAAACAAATATTAGAGACGTAAATAAAGTTATAACATTACACCAAACTTTTATATTTATTTATTGTGAATAATACCAATTATAATGATAATGCTATAAATAAGTATATAAAAATTATCTAATTATAATATTATTATAATTAAATTAAAAAAATTATAATGTAATTATCTCTAATTAAAATGTATAAGATTTTTTTAAAAAAAATAATTTTGTTCTGAGTGTGGTCTCTAATTAAGGAATATTTCATATTATTGCTTTTTTATGTGAAATAATTATTAAATGTATATATGAAAATAAAGAAAAGAGAGAGGATTCCAATAATTATTAAAGATGCATGAATGAAGAAGAGAGAGAGAAGTTAGATTCCAATTCTGTCACATTCGTCAAGAGATTAACAATTTTGATTAACTACCCAAGGAAGCATTAATGCGAATGATGCAATTCTCTCATATTTTCATATCTTCATTAATTTATATTATAATTAACAATTATTTTACTGTACTCTAGCTAATATTGAAACTGGCGAGATATATATTACAATTAATAATTATTCTATAGTACTTCTTAATAGTGAGATTAGTGAGAGATACATGTTAAATTAAAATTTAATTAATAGTATTAACGAGTCAAGATATTATTATTTGTTGTGACAATTATTTAGATGTAAAAGATAATTTTAATTATTTAAAATAAATAAATAAATTGTGTTGACAAAATTTGTTTAATATATATATATATATATATATATATATATATTATATAAACACTTATTAAATAAAGACATTCCAGAATCAAAATATTATTCTTTTCATGTTTACTACAAATTAATCATGATAACAAATAAAAAATATTATTGTGGACTTAAATAGATCAAAAATATATAATTTATAAACATATTTTATTTCATACAAAAATGTTACTATAATTGGAGTTTATGCATATCAACAATCCATCTAAAGCATATACAAATTCTTGGAAGATTGTTTTTACATATTAAAAAATATTAATGCTTTCAACACACACATCATTCATAAACTTAGAATAAGAATTTATCTTACCACATTAGATGCGTGCAAAATCCCAAAACACTACATGCCTGCAAGGAGAAAAACAAAAGCAAAAGATTAAAAAAAAAAAAAACTTATTCCTAAAAGTGATAACGCTTTGTCACCTCGTTAATTACCGGTCAAATGTCACTTTTATCTCAATTATAATTTATATTATTAATTTCAAATTCACCATATAATTTTTTATTAAATTTATTTTTTCATTTTTGTTTTTCTTTAAAGATAGGTGGTTGTTAACCTTGTATCTAGTTTCTAAAATATCCAAAAGAAAGATGAAAAAAAAATGTAAATTTTAAGATTAAAACAAAGGTTTAAGATTATTTTAACCAAGAGTGAAGAGAACAGGTTCATTGTAACAAAAAGTGCATGAACGAAATGTGAATCAAAAGACAACATTTCTCTATTTTAAGACATTATAAACGTATAAACTCAAAACAACTGTTAATGCTGAAAAATTATTTGTAAGCACTATTAAAATAAACGGGGATAAACAACTTTCACGAGTATGCAAGAAAAAAGTTTTATTTTAAAATCAAAATGGATTATCAGTCTATATATTATATTATCTATTTTCTTTTAAAAAGACATTCCTTACATGGATAGAGAAGATAACATATCCAATTACCATGGAAAACTTACAAAGATAAGAAATGTTTTCTGAAACTTTTAATCCAATCAATGATTGAAAGAAGTTGATAATGACCATATATATAATTACTTGAAGTTAGTTTTCTTAATATTATTATTATGAGAAGCCACAACATATGATACTGCTACACCAACAAGAAAACAAAAAACTTATGTGGTCACAGCATCTAAATCAAACAATATTGTGGAAGAATGGTCGGTTTTAGAATTTGAAATCCCATATTATTTTGGACAGGGTCGGTAAGTAGAGCCAACCTGTAAGCCAATTTAGACACAACATGGCCTTGTCATAGCAGCCACACTCTGGCCCACCAACAAAACCCTACTTTATTAGCTCTAAAGCTAAGCATTAGTGGATATCTAATCACCATCAACACTAATATGCAAACAAATTTTCCTCATTTTAATATGCCCAAGAATGCAACTCATGTGTATTAAATTATAGAAAAGATCAAAAATTTTAAATTGCTGGATATGATTGCCACCATCTTTCTAATGTCAACAATAATCTTCTCTTTAGACTTGCTTTAGGTTTAGATTAGTCAAAAACAAGATTTCAGTGTTAGGTGGTAATACGGTAATACCAGTTTCCGAATCTTCAAATGTTCCAACTAAGAACAATGACCCATTCAGATATTGCAACGTGCACTCAAGAAGGAAAATCTATGTTGAATGAAATTTTAGACTTCAACTTTTTATGCAGAAATTTGTATTTGAATCTTGTAAAAAATGTAATTAAAAAGAGATTATGAGTCATTTTCTTAATAAAGATTAATCATGAATAATATAATACAATATATATAGAACAAGAGAAAAAAAAAAAAAACTACACTTCTGTAATATTCAATGAGATTTATAAAGGAAGAATATTTTACAAATTTTCACACTTGTTCACAGAGAATAACCCATTACCGATGCAAAACTTCAGAGGAAAATAATATATACACAGAGGACTATATCATATCATTATCTTATCTCTTATCAATGCTTCTTCCTAAAAAGAAAGGAAAAAAGAAGATAAATTCATAACAATCAAAAGGGCACCAGAAAGTGAAAAAAAGGCTAATACTTGCGTATTGATTTTCTCTACCAAAAAGGAAGAAGAAACAAAAAAAGAGTCACGAGTTTCTATCTTGAACATGACCAACTGGGTCTTGGATTTGGTCCATGGAAGAAATAGACGTGCGTTTGATGAACTCCAAGCAATCTGCAATGGCTTCTGCATAGAAAGAATTATTCCTTCCGTATGATGATAGCCTAGAATCAGATTGGTCCTTGATTCTTTCATCCCTCACCAAACCACTTCTGCTGCTGGTGCTGTAGTTTCTTTTGAAGCCACTTTTTCTGCGGAAGACCTTCTTCAGAAGCTGAAGAGCTTGAGCATAAGACAGTTTCCACCTATCAAAGAGCTTGAGCAAGAAGGTGAACCTTTTCCTGAGGCGCAGGAAGTAAAGCCTTCTGAGGTTTAACCTAAACCCTCTACATTTTCCATGGCAAGAAGATGATCCTCGCCCGCTACTAACCCTATTGTAGCTCATATGACCCATATGTTATATGTTTTGGAGCTGCTGCGTGCAAATATATAAGGTTGGATGGTGACTTTTTGGATGGTAAGGTAATGATGATGGTGTGGTGTGAAGGAGAATGAAGGAAAATGAAGGAAGAAGGTTGGAAATGTGTGGGGATTTGGACTGTTTTGGTCTGGTGCTGCAAAGACAAAGGAGTTTGAGGCGTATATGTGATCAGGACTAAGCTTGAAAAACTTGTGTGTGTTTAAATATTGGAAGGAGGCATAAACAAATAAAGAACAAGGGTGTTGAATCATTGATTGGTGTGGTAGGGCCAGGAGAAATAAGCAAAAGAGAAAAATGCCATGTTTTCTTTTTCAAAGTAGGTGACTAAAGCGCCACAAGAATATGATATGAGTAACAAATTGGTGAGATTCCGCAGATGAGTTGCGTAGCATGCATTATTATATACCTATTCAAGCTTTGTTTGTTAGTCTAACAACGTTTGACTTTTGAATAATTGGCTTTTGTGGTAACTACAGTAGTGGTTCCCTTCTCATTCTGTGATGAATTCCATTAAAAAATTTGTTTACCTTTAATGATAATAACGAACTTTGAGACCTATAATAGCTCCCTCTGATTTGTGGTGCCTTTAATCTCTACAGAATTTTGTCAAAAGATCCACTAATCTTCCAAAAGAGTAGCTGATCTACAGTTTTCATTGAAAATTTATGTTATCTTTGCTCATAACTAGGACAACCTCATCCAATTAAGATTTCTCGTTAGTTCTAGAAAGTGGAAATGCTAATCTCAGCATTGTCTTCTTGTTATCCATTATGAACCAGCATTATTGGTAAAGAAAACCTAATTGATTATCTTTAATAATATTTTTTATACATATAATTGGAACCAGAAATATTACTTTAATGAACTCATTTTCGTTTGCAATATTCTGGGTCTCTCCAATGCATAACTAGTGCCTTATGTTTCGGTTAATCTAATGTCGGTTATGATGCTAAATTTCAACTGTCAAAACAACCTTTGTTTGTGTTAAAAGAAGCAATTGCTATTCCTTAAACAACCTTTGTTTGTGTTAAAAGAAGAGCTTGGTTTTGACATAAATACTTTGGTTATCCATTTACCTCATTTATTCAATTCCAAACTGACATGCAAATATTCAAAAGAGTGCCGACTTCTGAACTACTTATTTGAAGTTTAAGGATAATGAAAAGTAACAACAAAACATTATCCAACTAGTACAATGTGTTGTAATGATTTGTTTAAAGTTTATTTATTACAAAGCTTTTAAATAATTAAATGCTTGTGACATAATGTTAATGGTTTTTAAAATGTGAAAGATTGATAATTTTAAAATGAAGAACTTCAACATTTATAACAAGTTTGGTTTTGAATAATAAGCTTTGTACTTTGCCATTTTTCCAATGTTTTTGTGGAGGGCGAGAAAATTATTTGCTTTCGGTTAAAAGTGCATTTAGGTATCTGGGAACAGAAATGCAGAGAAGAAATTCATCATTTGCAATTTTACTCACGTGGTATGGGATGATTTCGTCGTGTTCAAATTTAAGGGAGAAAGCAGATAAATGCAGATAAAATAAAATAAAAAAATAGAGGTGACAAAAAATTAAAGAAATCAAAACATCTCTATTTCACATAAAAAATTATTTAAGTCAAAAACTGATTACTATAAATGTACAACTAATTTTATTTAAATTAGTAAAAAAAATAATATATTTAGAAGTGGACTTTAAGTTTATCTCAATCTTACAAAATTGGCATGTAAGGTGAGTTTTACACTTACTTTATAAATTGTTGAAAAGGCCTCATCTCTAGTCGATGTAGAATTTCCAACACACTCCCCTCTTGTCAAGAGGCCTCAACTCGAGTGAGGCCTCAACTCGAATGTGAAATTTATATATAAAGATGATCCGATAGTGGGTGACACAATAGGCCCAACAACTGTGTTAGGATAAGCTCTGACTGATATCATATCAAGAAGTGGACTTTAAGCTTAACTCAACCTTATAAAACTGACTTGTAAAGTGAAATTTATATCCACTTTATAAACTATTAAAAGGCTTCATCTCTAGTCCAGATAGGATATCCAACATTATACACAAAAACTTGTTTGAGAAAGGATATAAATATATTAAAAGTCATTAATAAGATTCTTCACTAATCATTGATAAAGTTAGCAAATACTCCCCGTATGTGTGATTTCTTAGAGTTTTATTTAAATCATGAAAGTATATTGAATTCACATAAAAAGTCTATAAAAGTAAGTAAATATATATATATATATATATATATATATATATATATATATATATTAGATTACAAGTTTATATGATTTTTGCATCTTGAAATTATGCTTAAATTAGACTATGTTAGTGTAGGTTTGAAAGTCACATGAATTTTGAGATATCACTTGTTAAACTTTTATTTTGAAGTCAGTTAACTCTACCATAAAATCAATTGAAACATAACCTAATTCCAAGATTCCCTTGATGTGGAAGTAAACCATTACTGACCATAAAAAAAGTCAACCTCACATTTGTGAGATGTATCAAAAGTCAATATATCATAAGTAAACAAAGACCTTCTGAAGAAAAACATAAATTTCAACATAAAACAGTTTTTCCTTCTTGTTTTCTTCCCACGAGCACGGAATTTGAATAAACAATAATAAAACAACGGTTCTCACAAGGTAAATAGAAAAAATTGACGAAAATCCATGTATGTATTCTCTTTAGTCATGTGATGATTGGGTGAATACTGCATTTATTGTTGACCATTATCATATATTTATTTAAGGAGTTGTTTAAAATTGACCAAATTATTATTACTATTACTCTTTTTAATTACTTCAAAGTTTAAAAGATAAGACATCGTGGGCTTATCTAAGCCAGAGATTTCATGGGCATTAAATTGGGAACACAATTTACTTTTCAACTGAATCAGTCCGTAGTGGCATTACAGCTTTAATGAGAAAAGAAAAAGATGATGATTTAAATATACTTTATTAAGAAATAAAAGAAAGGACTACACCAGATAAGGTACTTGTATATGAAAATATAGAATTATTTAATACTAGTATTTTAAAAGTTATTAAAAGTATTCAATAAAAGATAATAACTTCTAGTTGATTAACACACTTAATATATTTATTATGAAAGCTGCTTATCTCATACTTATTCAAGAATTGAATATACATTTTACTGTATTAACATTTTTGTAATAATAATGTAATAAATGAAATCTATTAATACAGACAACGCGGAGTGATGGAAATCCTTTTTGGAAGTAGTATAAGATTTCAATCAAATTTTAATTTTTTTATAAATTTCTAGAGAGAATTCAATAAGAATGCTTAGTTTTAATGAAGGTTCGGATGCTGAATCTAGAAAAATATTACTTCAAATGACTTTAAAAGAATAGAAGAATAAGAACTCAAGCAAAATATATAGTTAAATTTTTATTTAATTTTAAAGTAAGTATAAAAGTAAAGGTAAGCTTTTATTTATAGGTTTAAGAGTTTTTAACACTTATCAGTTTAAGAGATATGAGACTAAAATATTCAGAATACAACTACACTTATAGTTTATGCACATACACTTGTCCTAGGTCCTATATTACTAAAATATTGTATTTTTTAAGTATTTAAAAGCTTTACATCTCCCTTGATGTGTTTATAGTCATGTAGGCTGTGGTTGACTCCATTTTGATCCAAAACCTAACCTACCTAAGCTTTCATTTATTTATTTTTATTCAAAGGAAAAACTACTCTTACACAAAGATTCTACTTAAAGACTTTATAAAAGATAAGAAAGACTCTAATAATGTACCTTTCATAAAAGAAGAGTCTTTTGCAGTCTCTCTTCCTCCTCTATTCTTCTAGCCATGACCCTTGTGAATGATCTTATATGTGGTCTTCCAAGTGGTCTTCTAGCCATGACCCTTGTGAATGATCTTATATGTGGTCTTCCAAGTGGTTCTCCATTAGACCCTCCCTTTTGAAAACGATTTGCCCTCAGATTCAATTCTTCCTTTTTTTCATCATCAATCCCTGCAAAATGTGTAAGATCACAAACATTAAAAACAGGACTAACTTCATAATTAGCTACGAGGTCTAACCTATATGCATTATCATTGGTTTTATGAACGACTTGGAATTGACCATCCCCATTGGGACTAAGTTTGAACTTTCTCTGAGAGGGAAATCTGTCTTTTCTCAAGTGTATCCATATCCGATCCCTTTATTCAAAAGTGATTTTCTTTCTCCCTTTGTTGTTGTATTTAACCTGTTTTTTGTTTGTTTTTCATTTTGCTATTTAATCTTCTCACAATTTTTTTTGACAAATTTTGCTATAAATACTCTTTCTTTACGAAATAAAGAAATTTTATCAGGAAGAGATAACAAGTTAAGAGGTATGAGAGGATTAAAATTGTATACAACCTCAAAAGGAGAAAGATTAGTAGTCATGTGGACTACTCGATTATAAGCAAATTTTATGTAAGGAAGATATTCATCCAAAGACTTTTTGTTGCCTTTCAGAATGACCCTTCAGAAGCTTAGATAAAGACCTATTTACTACCTCAGTCTGGTCATCAATTTAAGGATGACATGTGGTAGAGGATAATAATTTAGTTCATAACATTTTCCAAAGAGTTTTTCAAAGATAGAATCCACTTTGTGACATGATATAAAGTGAGCCATCTTACTAAATCAATCCACCACCTCAAAGATAAAATCATAGCCCCTTTGGGTTTTTGGGAGACCTAGGACAAAGTCCATGCTAATATCTTCCCAAGAGACATGATGTAAATGTGGATGCAAAATTATTCTCATGCTCATACAATCCTTTTATGTCATCAAACTGTATGATTTGAGAGACCAAAGAGACCAGGACAAAGCTTTAGAAACCACATTACTCTTCTGCTTTTTGTGTTTGATGACATATGAAAATTGTTCTAAATATTCTACCCACTTTGCATGTCTTTTGTTCAATTTCCCCTACCTCCTTATATACTTTAGTGCCTCATGATTAGTATGAATGATGAATTCATTGGTCATTAGGTAATGTTCCCAGTTTTTGAGGGCACGAATCAGAGCGTAAAGTTTGTTGTCATAGGTGGGATAATTCAAGGTGGGTCCTTTAAGGTTTTTCACTAAAGTATGCAATAGGATGTCTGAGTTGGATTAACACAACACATATCCCAACCCCAAAGGCATCGCACTCTAATTTAAAAGTTTTTGAAAAGTTTGGAAGTCCTAGAATGGGTGCACATGTCAATTTGTCTTTTAAAATTTTGAAATATTTTTCTTAATTGTCACACCATATAAAAGGTACATCATTCTTAACGAGTTCAATAAGAGTAATAGCTATGGTAGAGAATTTTTGAACAAATCTTCTATAAAAACTAGTTAATCCATGGAAACTCCTAATTTCTCCTACCATTTTTGAGGTGGGTCATTCTTAGATGGCCTTTATTTTCTTAGGATCAACTTGTATACCATCTTTCCCAACCTTGAATCGTAGAAAAATGACATGTTCTTTGCAAAAAGTGCATTTTTCAAGGTTGGCAAAGAGATGATACTTCCTTAGTATTATTAAGACTCATCTGAGATGGCCAATATGCTCATCCAAACTTTGACTGTACACCAAAATGTCATCAAAATAGACAACTACAAAACGTCTCATACAGTCATTAAGTATGTGGTTCATTAATCTCATGAAAGTGCTAGGGGCATTGGTCAAACTAAAAGGCATGACTAACCATTCATACAAATCAAACTTGGTCTTAAAATTAGTTTTCATTCTTCTCCTTCTCTTATTCTAATTTGATGATAATCACTTTTAAGATCAATCTTGGAAAATATATTTGTCCCATGCAATTCATCCAACATGTCATTTAACCTAGAAATTGGGTGTTTATACTTTACAATTATGTTGTTGATGGCTTGACAATCAGCACACGTTCTCTAAGACTCATCTTTCTTGAGAACCAACAGCACGAGAACTGCACAAGGACAAAGACTCTAATAAACCCAACCCTTTCTTAACAGGTCATCGACTTGTCTCTCTATTTCTTTAGTTTCTTCGGGGTTCGTCCTATATGCTAGCCTATTAGGTAGGTTGGCTATAGGGATTAAGTCAATTTGACGTTTGATTCCCCTCAAAGATGGTAGCCCATGTGGCCCTCTTCAGGAAATAGATCATCAAATTCTTTCAAAAGCTTTTTCACCCCATTAGGTAGATAATCAATTTCATGACTTGTGGTAGTGAGTGTCTCCTTGTAGTGGAGAAGGAAGAGAGTTTGTTCCACTAGAAGAGTTTTTTTTTTTTTTTTTTGGCTTTTTAAAAGTTTTTGGAACAACTTCATTAGAGGAGACACAAGGTTCCAATCTCACTCCTTTCTCTTTCACATCTTTATTTAGGAAACATAGTTTTTGACTTATTATTTTTTTTTCTCTCTCCTTTCTTCTTCTAACTTTTTTTCAAAATTATTTGGTCCTCTCTCACTTGTCGGGTTGTGAGGACAAGGACAATTTTTTTTCCTTTGTGAGTGAAACTTATTTTATTGGTAAGGCCACCATGAATGATATGTTTATCAAATTGTTATGGCTTTCCAAGTAAGATATGCCCAACTTTCATAAGCATAATATCACACAAATTTTTTTCTTCATAATTGCCTATCGAAATAGCAATAATTACTTGGTCTTTAACCACAATATCACCATCTTTGATCCATTAAAGTTTGTAAGGTTTGGGACAGAGTATAGTGGTAAGAGCTAACTTTTCTACCAACCTAAAGTTACAACAAGAACCGCTACCCATAATCAAGGAACAAAGATTTTCATAAATTTTATAAGGAATATGGAATAAGTTTTCCCACCGAGATTATTCAAGCTCAATAGGATGACTTTCAAGAAGCCTCCTCAACATCAACAAGTTTCCTTCATAAGGTGGAGTTTTCTCCTCATATTCTAAGACTTCCTCTTCATTTGGTGAAGATGGAGACTCATTCTGTCTTTCAATTTCTTGATCTTTTAAAATGATGACTTTCTTGTTGGGACACGCATAATTTCCTCTTCCAAGGCATCGAAAACACTTGTTGTCTCTTGTCCTAGTTTCCTTAAAGGAATCTTTTCTATATGTTTCCATAAAGGAATCTTTTCCTTTTTTCTATTTTTCCCTTTCTTTCTCTCGTGGCACCTCATGTATTAATTTGGAGGGATAACCCTCCCTCTTATAATCTTTCCGAAAATAGAAGGATGTAGTAGGTTAATAATCTCTTCTAATGATATTCTTCCTTATCGGTTGTTGTTCTACCCTAACACACAACTGAGCTAAGTCATTGAAGTCATTATAAGGAAGAAGTTTGACCTTATCCCAGATCTCATAGTTGAGGCCACTATGGAACCTAAATATGGTTATCCTAAGCTTCTTTCTAATTCCTGCCCTTATCAAAAGTAATTTCATATTTTGCCTATACTCCTCAATACTCATGTCCTTTTGTTGGAGTCTATCCATCAACTCCTGGTCATAATAAGAGGATACATGACGTTTCCTTAAGGTAGTCTTAAGTGCATTCTAATATCTTATTTGGAGATTGTTAAGGATCCTAAGGTTTTTAACAAGTGAGGTCCACCAATATATGGTTGATCCCTGAAAGCTTAAGGTATAGCCAAGGAGACTCTCCTTTCATGGTCTATTTGGTGCCACTCAAAAATTTGTCCACCTTCATCTTCCAATCTAGGTATTCTTCAACATCTTCTCTACCATGAAAAGGGGGAAGGTCGATCTTAGGCTCTTTGGGAAAGGTTGGGTTCCTATTCTTATATTGTCTAGGGAAAGGTTGATAGTGGTCTGTATTATGATGACTACTTTGGGAGTGGTAGTCCTCACGACAATGTATCATTTTACTAGACGCTTCACTAGTTCATCTCTTCCTTGATTTCGTATTAATTGAGTGAACATCCTTCGTATTTTCTCCAATTTTCTTTCTCTTTTTATTTCATTTCCTCTTAGTCTCTTCACCTCTCCTCTCGTTGAGATAGTCATTGTTGTCCCTAACACTTCCTTGCTCACTCGATGAATGCGAATTATCACTCCTCTTGTTTTTTCACAAGATTTTTTTTTTTTGCTGAAGTTTTTTTAGAAGAAAAGATGTTGAGAGTTTTCTAAGTAGACTTCTATAAAAAAAGAGGTGAATCACAAGTGAACACTCTTAAATATCAAGTCTTTCCTGATCAAAATTTTCCTTAAATTTAACTAAATCTCTTAGTAGAAAACTTCAAAAGATTTTGAAAAAAAAAAAAACAAATTTTACTCTAGTCTCTTCTTTATTTCATGGATTAGAACCTTCGTTTAATCTTACTTTATACTTTTTCTCGTGATTCCTTAAAATATGACATTTTCTTCCTCTTTCTCCATTTTTGTATTTTGATTTTGTTATTTAATTCTTTTGTGGTGCACCATTTACATTAATATTCTTAAGTTTTGACAGTTTCGTATTCTGTTTACCATTCTTTTTTCCTTTCACTTTTAACGTATTTTTTTTTAAAAAAATAACTAACGCTAATTTTTTTTTGTCGGTAATAAAGAATTTAAATTAAAAGAGATAATAAGATTACTCCAATTTATTTATACACAAATACCAAAAAGACAAAACAAAACAGTCTATACAAAATAATATTTGTCCTGCAACTACTCAAGTGAAACATCACTCTATCGCTTACAAAAATTCTGCAACTACACCATACTCCTATTCAAAACCATACTATTTGCATATTCCAAGAAATACAGCAACAGTTAGATAAAATACTTTTGACATTAAAAAGGGTATATACAATCAGATGAGTGAAACAAAATAGAGAGTATCAAATGTTGTTTGGACATGACTCTCTTCAAAAAAATGTACATACAGAATAATATATAAAAATAATGACTCTAATTAGTATCATACCAATTAATGTCAATATTAAGCATAGTTCTTGTATAGGAGAAGGTTGTTTTCCACTAAAGCTTTTTTTTTTTTAGACATGTTTATACAAACTTTTTCAAAACAATTTTTGAAAGAATTATAAAATATTTATTTTCATAAATTAAAATTAACTTATATACAAATTCAAAATAAAAATATAAATTTACAGGAATTAGATTAGAACTTTTACATATTAGCTTAGCTTATAAAATAATTAATTTCAAATTTTTTGGAAGTTTTTATCAAGAAGCTTTTCCAAATATTCTTTTTAACATCACTGAAATTAGGGAAAAAAATATTGTAATGATTTTTTTTAAATGGTGGATATAATCGTCATTTAATCATGATGTTTGCAAAGAGGAATGCTTGTTGCTATATTTTGCAGGTAAAACAATCCTTATGCAATTCCAATTAGGATTACTATTCTATTGTTTGCATAAAGTATGTCAAATTTCTGTGTAGAGTCTAAAATTCATGATGGTTGGGTGATAGATTATCTCTCTATTTAAAGAAGGGTAAAATTTAATGATGACTCCTATTCTTTGATGTTCCATTACTGCATCTAATGATTGGTCTCTAAAATGAAGGGAAACTAAGAGGAAGTTCTTACTTTGATGTGTAAGCTTGCATGGAAATCATTATCAAGGATGTATTCAAGAGGTAAATGATTTATGATACTTGGAATTACAATTCTTCATATTGAACCTTTTCAAAAACTCTATCTAGATAATCCTTTTGGAATAAACGTCAAAGTTTACGAGACTTGTCTTTATGAATGTTACTCCAAGGACTTTGTATCAAAAGACATAGATAACATATTATTGGTCTCAAAAGAATGAGTTATTGCCAGCAAGTTATATAAAGAACAAAAATAATATAGATGTACTCCTACAAACCTTGAGATATATGCATTGAGATAGAAGTATACAAGCCTACCTAGAGAAAAATTGTGAAAAATCTAAGTGAATATTCCTAAGAATTTGTTCTTTAAGCATGTCCAATGACATTTCACTATCCATATAGCTAAACCTGATATATGAGAATGAACTCTAGTTGTAATTAGAAAAATTACTTCATCCTTTTAGCTAACCTTACACATGGGATATTTGGACGAGAAAACTTTAAAAATTGAAAAATTAAAATATTTTATAGCAAATTATGTTAAGAAAAAAAATTTAAAAGAAATTAAATTGAGATATAATAAATAATTATATTACTTATTTAAAATTATAAAATTCCAATTTCCGTATAAAGAATTTAAAATTATCCAATCTCTCATTGCTTATATCATTATCTCTCTCTTAAATTAAATATTTAAAATTGATTGATATTAAAATTTCAATATATACGTGTCTGTATGAGAGATATAGAGATAATTAAATTACCAATCTAAAATCCATGATTTAAAATATAAAAAAAATGATTTGATTTGTCCAAACAAAGTATTTAAAAATATAAAAACTAAATAAACAATTCATATTTCAAATTTTCAAAAATTTAAAATTTCTCATTCAAACATAACATAATGAAAAACCTACCAAATAATTACTGTAGAGAAGAGTATACAGAGCGTGTTAAATGCAATAGCAGCGACATATAAAAGGTCAAAAGTTTAATGTAATCTCACTATCCAAGTTACAACATTACAACATTAATTTAACTAGAATACATAATTCTACCTAGATCGTATTAACAAGGTTAATGTACGTGATTTTTAATTTAACTAGCATGAAATAAATGCTACGCTAAGCCGGATATTGGCATGAGTTTTACGGGCAGAAATAATTCTTCTAAATGGTTTCCGGGTCAACTATCCTACATATATATATCATGGTCAAAGAGAAAGTCATCAAACCATAAGCAGCTACTATTCTGACTGTTCAAATGGTACACGAACAAACAACTGCCCATGCAGCGTCACCACCGCCGACGTCTGATGAGGATCAATTCTTGAGGGCAAGCTGACGACCTGAATTCATAAAATTTCTTCGGGTTAGGAGTGAGAGGGAAGAGTAACATGACATAATATTCCTGAAGAATCATGTAGAAACCCAAGAAAAGGGGTTTTAAATGAGGATTGGGTTCATAAGCCATTAACCGTCTCAATTACTAACAACTAAGAATATTAGAAAATAAACTTGTAAGTCTAGTGAAGCGAAGTAATAGTGACACGGATTGTCGTGTCACTTTATATCCTTCAGTGTTTTGGTATGATGACTATAATAGCAGCAAGAACAGACAACTGACTGCTAGAACATGTAAACAACAGAGATTGCAAGTCGAAACAAAAGCAGTAGTGTATAAATTTTCAAAGCAAGACACTTTTTTTCATTGTTGAAGAAAAATTAAATATACCTTTTTGAAAGGTGTCACGCCCCAAGGATTGTTGGGATGCTCAGGCTCACCACTAATGACTAGGCGTCCTGCTGGATCTGACTGTACACGAATCTGGTTTTAAAAAAGCATCCACAGTCCATTTCAGATTCTCGGTATTGTTTTTTAGTATTTAACTTAAGCATTTAACATTAAAGCCTTATTGCATCAAAAGTTAACAAACTTCAACAGAAGCGAAATTTCAACAGATCTTACAAGTGATAAAATAAAGAATAGAAAAGGAAAATGTAAAATAAACATTTTCACTTTATAAGTTAATTCTGGTCATCTGCCAGAATCAAAATTTTTAAATGAAAGTTGAATGGACTACTATTTTCTTTCTTTTGAAGAGAAGTGGCTTTTATGAATACCTATTTCTGGAGATCACAACTTAAGCCGATAATCTTTTAAGTGTCCTAAGTTAGCTCATAAACTACTGATAGGCTGGATATGGAACAATTTGAAGTAAAGAACCTTTTTTTTCAAAGCTCAAGGTTGAAGGGGAATATTCCAGAATATTCAACAGGTAGACTTGTCCAAATATATGCTAAAATTCGCACTCACTAATAAATTTGGCGTGCCTCCCATATTGCAACTTTCTCTCAAAGGAAAGGGAAGAAATAGAAAAAATAATATGCTTAATTTTCATCATAACACAGATTAGTACAGACAAAAGAAACATATGACACCAGAATGCATACCTCTTCCCGCAGAAGGCCAGGAACTAAAGCATATACCTCAAAACAATCTTTCTGCACAGAAGAGTTTCCATTGAAATCATTAATTAGTAATTACATACATGACTCATATGCTATTTGATCACAAAATACAGAACTTACAGTTTTTTGTACATTGACTTTTACCCAGTCAGCAGGAGGTCCTATATCAATCACATTAGTGTCCAATCTAGCAGCCACACAAATCAACAAAGGTAAGCAAGTCAGCAGATAAACCAAAGTCCCAAAGTAAACACCTAATTTCAAGTAAAGAAACTGGTTGGCAAAACGTTTCACTAATTAATAAAACAAATATATAAACAATAATTAAGTACGCAGAGCACACAAGAATAGAGATTGAAAATGAAGTAGCTGGTCTTAACTGTGGTTTAGAAGGTTTACTGCGCGCAGCTTTGACTGCATTATCCATGTAAGGTGAAGATGGTTTTTTACGTTTGTGCAAATCTGAGACAATAAGGAGATAATCCAATTCTGAGAATCGTTTAAAACCTGCTACACTGTTAAAAATGGAAGCAATAGGATGAAATACATACTGATGCTTTTAAGCTGCTTTTCACGCTTTTGCACAGACACGGAATTCCTATCCTAAGAAAAAGAAAAGTATTAAACAATTATATGGACGTCAAAACAGAGTAACAGCCGATAAAATAGAATTCAAGGAACTAAAAACAATAATTCAAAATTCTCCAGACCTTAATAATGGGGTCACTAACTTCACCATTCCCTAGGAGACGTTGTGAGTGCCAACCCTGCATAGCCCGTGCTGCAGCATCTCTCCGGGCTCTACCTGATGCTGAAGCCTGAATTTGCCCATCATTTAAAAAATAGTTGCAAGACATAAGGTAATGGTAGCAGGAAAATTGACAGAGAGCGATAGTACAAAATATGCAAAATCCAAATGCAGAAAATAAATGAAATTATGCGGATGTCAAATTTGGTTTTCCAATAATTCCCATTCTCATATCAGGGAATTTTATGAGAATGGGCCTTATATTTGCTCATGAAACAGAAAGCAAAGGTATAAATTACACATTACCTGATTTTCAACATTTATAGGCTCTGGGAGAGAAGAAATCGGCACATTTAGCTCACCACCTTTTATTTTATGTCTTTCATAATCAAGAAGTGCCTGGGGTAGGATATCATAAACAGCATGAATGAAAGTTCAATAGCATGGATAACAGCTGCATCGTTCTAAAGGCACAATATCTGATCAATTTTGATACATTAGCAAATAGGAAAAATACTAATGAAATAAGCCTTTATCTTATTTTAACCTCTAAAACAAGCATGGCTAGGTATTTATGGCTAACTGTGAGAAAGCAAACAAATATGGAATGTATCCTATGTCACTGCCAAGTACTAAATCAAGAGAAAAATTGGGCACAAGGAAACTATGTAAATGGTGCGAAATCTTCTCCGATAGGGTCATATCATAAATATCATCATCGTAACAGCCAGAAAAAGAATGATAACAATGTAACAAATTGTAAAAGCAATTCAAGCACAAATAAAAACACTACTTATAAGCCTTAAAGGAACATCAACCAAACACATATATAAGCCATGTGTAATCAGTGAAAGCAATCAATAAAAAAGGAGAAACTGAATTATAACTAATATATGTAGAATCACCTTCTCATAAAATCCCCGGAAAGTCCATGAGACAGTGGTACATGTCCTGCAAAGTTTGAGAACATTGCACTGTGTTAATATATTATACATCATATTATCCATAATTAATTCCATTCAGACAGCTCACGTTTTTCTGAAAACCTCCCCAACCCCCAACCACCCAGTGAAAAGGAAAAGAAAATTGAAAAAGAAGTGCAGTTGGGTCGGATATGGGGGAAAGCCAAAACAATGAGGAAATATTGGAAGACCACAAGCAAACCGTGTCTTAAATAATGAAAACAGCTGGTTCAAAATTAAGCTAATATGCTTTCTTAAATCAACCATTCATAGTTCAATAGATGCATCCAGCACTCTTTGTTTCCCATCGATACTTAGAACTTTAAATAACACTTCAAATTCTCTTAACACCCTTTCCAATAGATACTATCATCCCAGAGTGGCTATACTTAGCAAAATAAGCAGAAGACATGAAAACTACACAGAAGACAAATACAAAAGATGCATATGTAAGAAGACTTTGATTTCAGGGCCATAAACAAGATAAAGATATTGAAAGTGCATGTCAATCCTTACTTCGGAGGTTTGAAAGACTCTCCCACTTGCCGCCATAACTTACATGAAGTCACCTATTTATAAATATAAGCCAGTTAGGTGTATGTCTTGGAAACATCAAAACAAGAGATAAATAGATAAACTAATAGCTTAAAGTGCACCCAAAGTTAATTTGGCTCAAGACAACTCCTTAAAATTTTGCTCATCCAATTGTAAAAGTACAGGGCATCTATTCAACAACTGAAGAAAATTAAACAATTGTACAACTAAAATAGTAGCCAGATTTACAAAGTGTTAGGTGCATCATGACAATCTATTAATTTATAAATTAATTAAACAAAAGCAGATTACAGGATTATTAAGTGAGTATTTGGCAAGCTGATATCTTCACGCCACTAATCCATAGAAGTGACAAAAAAATCATGTTACATGCTAGCTAGACAACTCATATGAAGACTATCAAGTCAACAAGCTAAACCAGCAACCTCCATGTGAAATTACAATGAACTTCTACTGTGTAAGTGATTCAACAGAGAATAAAAAAAAATGAATACCTTATCATAGCCACCCAATCTCGTTACAGCTCTCCACAACCTAATATTCACCCACAAGTAAGCATTATGTCAAAGTGATCATACTATGAACTAAGTATTTATGTCATGTATAAAGATAAGAAAAAGTTTAAATGAACATGAATAACTCACTTGAGGCAATTTAGTCCTTCTCCATAAAACTTAGGATGTTTAAATTCCAAGCTCCTCTCCTTAAAGAAGTTTTCAAGCTCCTTCATAAATGCTGACTGCTCCTCCTCGGTTCCTGACTCGTTACCATCATAGGAATGATCAGCATCCAAGAAAAACAAGTGCTTCGAGTTTGAATTCCCATTATCAGCAGGATCGGTAGCTTGCTTTTCATCTGCCTTATTCTCAACTTCTAATCCATTCACAAATTCAGTGTTTGTATCAGTAGCAGCAGGTTGTGATATAGCAGGCTCATTATGACTTGCAGGCATTGGGTCACCATTGTCGCAAGTTTTACTGTCAACCACTCCACAGCCTTCAGGCTTCACTTCCACAGCCATTTCAACATCATCAATACTATTCTGCCGAATATCATCACTATTCTCAACCTTCTTATTAATCGAGGGAAATTCTTCAGCTTCCTCCTTCCCTTTAGAAGCTTCTTCACACTCAGTCGTATTCAAAATCTGAGTATGAGCCTCTACTGGGACAGAGTGAAGAGTATTTTGAACATCCTCTTCTGGAATTCCTTCTGAAACAACCTCAAGTTCCACATCTTTATGCTCAGCAAGTGGCTCTTCCTTCTTATTTTCAGCAGGATTTGACCCACTTTCAACATGATTTGACCCATTTTCAACAAGGTTTGACGTTTCCTCTACTGGAACAGGAGCAGAGGCAGCTTCAGGCTGAACTCGATCCTTTGCATCAACCGACAGCTTGTTCTCTTCCACGACCGAGGGCTCGCCCTGGCCAGCCTCTTCGTGTTCTTTTGCATCACTCATTTGCCAATTTTAATCGTGCATGAGAACACAGCAACCTCCTACACCAAACCATTATAGTAATTTCAGAAAAAAAAAATCACAAACGCACACTCAATACAAAGGCACCCAAAATACACAGAAGGGAAATTTTGAAAAATAAGGAGAAAAAAATGTTAAACCCTACTGTGTGCAGACAATCATGGTTGAATAACCGCCATGAAAAGATGAAAGAAAAAAACACCATGGAACTATGCGCTTATGAAATTCACAGAACTGAAAAATGTGCTTACGAAATTGTTTGCAGGCATTTAAGAAACAGAATAAATCAATTCGAAGTGAGACAAAAAAAAAAGGAAGACAAGAAAAAACAGCGCAATTGTAGCATTACCTGTACAAATTGCAATAGAAGGGCCAGGGAACAGCGTGAGGAGAAAAAAAAACCTAGAATAGAAAACGGAGGTCAGATGAATTCGAAAAACCCTAATTGTTTGTCCTCTTCTCTGCGGTTGCAGGAATTTTCATCCCAACACCATTTGCTGGTTGAAGCGGCAGATTTTGATGCGTGGTGCTTGGGTGCATGCGCCACGCGCCGCGCAACTACAGGGCTGACCATACGACGTCGTTGCTGCCAGGACTCTGAAACGATCTGAGAAATTTGGGCCTAGCACTTGTTTCCAGGCAATTGCTTTCTGCACCCCGCGATTTCTTCCTGCACCCCACATTTCTTCCTCCGGGCGCCAGTTTTGAGTTGTGGGAGGTGTTGCGGCAGCATTGTTGGCGGAAGAGGATGGTTGGGAATTTTCATCAATCACTTTGCGTTTAGGCGGTGAAGGTAAGATGTGACGTCGATTGTTTATGGTTTTTATGTATGTGAATTGTAGCAAATTTTGGAAAAAGTTTAAGAACAATTTTGATATAGCAGGAAGAAAAGACATTTGGGCATAGCGAGAACAAAATAAATGGGTATTTCTTCCTGCACGTCCATAAATATGCAAATTCTTATTTTGTCTTTCTGATTTAAAGTTTTTTTTCCAGTTTCAGAATCCAAATTTTTTTCAATTGTATAATTCTAAACTGATTTTAGATTGTACAATCTAAACATTTTTTTTTATTTTCTGATTATATAATTCATAAGTCATTTTAAAAAAAAATATTATTCTAAAATTATTTTTAGTTTCTGGATGGTATAATCCCAAATTGAAAATAAATTGTAATTTAAATAATTCAAAAATCAAAAGTAATTTCGAGGCTGTGTAATTCGGAAGATATTGAAGAAGCTCCTGCCATCAAAATTTGGCCATGGTAGATGGATTTGTCAACCCCGGATTTCTATTAGGTCTTTCTCCTTTGTCAATGCATGTTCTAATTATTCTCAGTCTGAGAATAAAACATATTTTTTTCTTTAGGTTTTTCATGTCCTATGAAGGAAAGGTACAAGGTTGTTGATATGAGTCCTTTGGCCAAGGAAATATCCTTGTTGGTGGCAGATATACGTCTTACTTATCTTAATCAGGATTTCAATTTTATTATTTTTTTTAGAAGGGTGCAACCATATATTTCTATTATGACCGCAATTGCATTTTTTCAATTGTAGTGAGGTCCACTGAGACAAAATTATTAGCCATAATGAAAATGCAAATTCAATAAATCCACTTCTCGATTATTGTAATTTGAAAGTGTGAAGGACAAAAAGATCACATAACTTTTAATGTTGTTTAATTTAAAAGTTTTTTTTTTATTTTGTATAATTCGAAAGTCATTTTAAAAAACAAAATTAACTTTTCAATTATATAATTTGAAAGTTTTTCTCTTTCTGATTATACAGTTCGAAAAATTTTCTAAATTATATAATTTAAAAGACAATTTACAATTCGAAAAGTTTTCAAATAATAATTTTTGAAAAAAAAAATACAAATTAAAAGAATAAAATGAGAAGAAATTTGTTGTGTTGAAATATGGTTAAATGTGCATGTCTATGTTGTGGTGACGGTTTAGGAATACTACTCGCCATTATTAAAGAAAATGAACGAGGAACACGTGCCCTAAGTATCACATCACCCTCCTAAAGATTATTAATATTCCATTAATATTCCTCCGCAACTTTATGCAAGCCACTTTATCATAACTGAAAAATCCATCCAATTGTGAAACAAAATTCATTGGATTAAATAGTTTTTCAAACTGAACCAATAATAATTCAATAGTTAGTTAGTTACAGGAGTGTATATTAATTTCTATGAACTTAAAATTTATAATATAATGTGAGTTTTCTTTCTAATAAATAAATATATATATATATATATATATATATATATATATATATATATATATATTCAAAATATAATTTGACTTTGGTTTTAATTTATTTTGGACTCTTAAAAAATACTAAAAACACTAGTTTCTAATCTGAAATAAATTCAATTTTAGATTGTATTTTAAAATCCTAATCATTTGGATGGTTACAAAAAACAAAATTGAAATTATTAGATTGAATTAATTTTCTCTCTACAAACTAACCTATGCAAGCACTCCTAACACGTTAGAATACAAGATTACTCGACAGATATTTCTTAAGAACCATAGAAACCACAAAAATTACTCGATTATTCTAGGAAATAATTATATGTTTTTTAACCTTCTTATACTATTAATCAAACTAAACTAAACCAATAAAATATATTTTCGTTATTTTTCACATTTTCACAATTCCCTAATTTACAAAGAACTATAAACAGTATAAAATTATCTAAATTAAATAAATAAAATAAAATAAAATAAACAAAATAAGGCACACATACCTTGAAGGTGAAAACTCAAGTTGATCAGTTTTCTTTATATTTCAACACCTCATACATCATTTTCTTCCACAAGTAAGATTTGGAGCTTCTCAACAGATAATTTCTTTCCTTTTTAAATTATTTAATTCTTTAATAGAATTCGCTCTAAGTAGTTCTTCTTGCACATGTTTTTCAGTACTCCGTTTGGGTGATTGTATATCGAAATATTGAAAGAAAATTTCTCAAAATTTCTACAACTTGGATAACTTGATTCCATAAATGTCTTCTTCCAACTTTCTCGATGATGGATCGAAAACTGACTGCATGATCAACATCTAGATAAAACCTAGATTGTGACCAATTACTCAAAAAAAAAAAAAAAATAGTTGATTCCAAAAGCTTTGATATTAAATATTTATGTGATGTTGGATAGTGTTAATATAAATATAGATCAGTACTGTAATTTATAATAAAAATAGGGCCAGAATTTAGCCCTAGTTTCTGTCACTGATGACGGATGAATCGAAGAAACTTCACAATTTTTATAAATTAGTTTCGTGTGAAAATGTGAAAAGAAAAATTGAGAATAGTTGAACATCATGTTTGATGCAGACTGAATTCACTGAAGTGTTCAACTTGGGAACAGTCATTTGGATTTAAATATGGATGCCACTGTTCCACTTGTCTATGACAGTTCAACAAAAACGTTAAAACAATTAACACCATGATTGAGCATGAATCTGAACTGTTCTATGTTTGACCCCCAAAAGATTTTTAAGTAATCATGCATTTGGATGAGCACATAGTCATACCTATATTTATTAAATACAGGTACCTAAAATCTTTCTCTCTCAATAGCAAAACATTTTTCTGTCTCAGTTTGGACCAATTGTCATGAGTGTGTGTGTGATGCATACATGTTCTACATAGTTCCACCATTGTGTGGTGGCTGGTGGGGTGAGTTTTACACAAAATTGATTTTTTTTTTTGTTTTATCGTCATTGTCCTTTGATTAATTTGTGATACTATATTTTTGTCCAGTATGTGCATTTAGGATTGTTTTTCAGTTTTTTTTTCTAAAATTAAAAGTTATTACCTTATATAGCTTTAATATCATGTAATATTCATATATGACATACAATGGAAACAAGTTAAATAATAACTACTAAAAAAATTCAGTAGCTAGTGTTATAATATAATATTAAGAAGTAATCCTTTAAAAAAACAAGACATGTCTAATATATATTATTTATTTATTCTAAAATAGATGTTAGGACCAAAATCAGTAATTTCAAATTTGGAAAGATGAAAAAAAAATAAAAATTGCAAACGTTAAAAGCAAAATTCATATATTCTATTAAGATTAAAAAAAAATCAAATTTACATGAATAAAAAATAAAGAGAAAATTTGTAAAGTTAAAATTGAACTTATTAATTTTGTAAAAACTAAAAATGTATTCACTTTTTATTACTAAATTTTTTCACATAACTAATTAAATAAATAAATTTAGAGGAAAATTATCTTTAAACTGCTCAAAACAAAAGTTATCTTGAAGCACAACAAGATGCAGCTCTACAAACTTTTCTATATTGTCGCCTACATAATTCATGAACATATGAAACTTATATATATATATATATGAAAACTAGATAATTTCTTCTGTTGGAAAATAGAATACAAAAGTTTTAGATTCATGTACACATAAGGACCCTTATATAGAAGTCAAAACAAAAAATCCTTTAGCTAGACAGACCGCCTAAATGGTTTGTTAGATGAAATTTACTGGCTTAAACTTCTGGTTTAACATATTTCCCTTATGCTAAATAATGTCTATTCATTATTCAAGTTTGAATATAATAAACTTCTGGTTTAACATATTTCCCTTATGCTAAATAATGTCTATTCATTATTCAAGTTTGAATATAATATTTTTGAAGAAGAGTTATTCATAACTTTCGTGAAGATATCCTTAACTGACCTTCTTAAAAAAAAAAAATGGAAGAGATTGTTGTGGGAAAAAATAGAAGATATTCTTAGGAATCCAAGTATAAGTCTCGTATTTAATACAAATGAGAAAATTGAGTAACATATAAAAAAGAAGACTCACAAACTTAATACTTTAAGATTTTGACTTGAATGTGATGATTCCCTTGTGTGATCTCACTTTTGTCTTATTGTTGTTTGTTCTCTTATGTGTTTCTTTTTCAATTTTTCCAAAAATATTTTCTTAAACATAACAATCTATACATGTGTCTTTGATCCGTGTAGTGGTGACAATAACATAATATTCCACTTTTAGAAAAGAATAAGAAAAATGGATTGCTTTTTGAATTTGTATAAAACATTTGCAGAATGGTGTCTACACCTTATTGACTGAGAGAGAGGTTAAATCATTAAGTAGATTTTAAGTATTCAAGTTATTATTGCATATTGTCTTATCTTTGAAGTTGCTTTCTCATTTTCTATTGTTCTTATTTTTCGAAAGAAAGTACAGGTTATAATTGACATGGAAGTTGTTTTATAATTTTTCACTTATTTTTTATGTGCTTTTTCGTACATTTGGGTATGTTTTCCAAAATTTTCTTGTAATAACGTTGAAACACTCTTAAACTATTCTTATTTATATCATTATTTATTGTTAAAAAATAAATAAAAGACGTATTTAAAAAAATGTCTTGTTATAGACCTATATATTGTTTTAGATCTTATAGTTATAGGACATTACGCTCAAGATAACTAATCTTTTTAGTTGAATTTGAACATCCGAAAAAAAAAATTTAAACGAAGTATTTAGTTAAATATAGCGAAAGACATGTTGTACAACTTGACTATAATATAAGATTGAGGACTCGAGGCAAAAACACAATAAAAACTCCTTGCAAAAAGACAAAAAAAAATAAAAAAAAACAGGAAAAAGAAGAAATAAGCCTAAACCCTAAACATAGCATAATTTAACATCCTACTCTGATACCATTGAATATAGTATTTCATGCTTAAAGCACAACGAATATATAACTAAAATATTTTCCGTCAACAATAAAATACATAAAAATTAGATAAAGTTCACAATTTACTACACGATACCCCACTAAAAAAAATCTAAACTTCTGATTTATCTAGAAATTGTATTAGATAAAGTTCACTGTACAATCTAAACATTTTATAAATATCTTATTTCAACAAAAATAGAATCGAACTTACCTCAATCTTTTGAGTATAAAGTAATAGTTATAAATTATTTTATAGATACTAATTTAAATTAATTAGGATAAATTGTTTATGTCATGAATTTGATTGCCATTTGTTCTTACCCGACCTGAGAGGAGATTGTTCGCGGTGGTATTAATGGCAACCGAGTTGAAGACGTCGAACCAAATGGAATATTAACGGCAACTGAGTTGAAGACATTAAACGAATGGGGATCCACTTGCAAAAAACTCTTCGACGCTTAAGTCAGTAAGAATACAAAAAGGGTGTTTTTGAGTCTATGGGTAAGAGAATATGAGATAGATAATAGATAATACTCCCAATAGACATAGGTCATATTTAGAGGACCTTGTCATTTAAAGCGGTATATTTACTCATAATGATTTTATCGGTTTAGAATCATGAATTACTATTTTGTAGTCCATTGGGGTCAATTAGAATTAATCAAAATAAATCATAATTAATCAGAATAAACAATATTAACTCGTAATTAATAGTGAGCTGAGTTATAACAGATTTAGTTGAATCTGACCTTATTACCGGGTAGGTACATAAGTCCCCCAAGTTCGTGATTCTAACAGGTGGACCGTAAGGATGACTGAGATGTCTTCAGCCTCCCGTGGGGATGAACTGAGCAAGTTCATCACGGTTTGCCATTCTGTTTCGATAAGACATTTTTTTGGAGCTTTCAAGACCTTCCATGTTGTATGTCTTTTGAAGTTTTCAAGTCTTTGCAGAACATGGATTCAAGACTCGGGTTTGGAATGGACGTTTGTCCGTCTCTCGAGTTAAGCATTTGCTTGATCTTTATACTCTGTTTTGAGTGGGCGGACGTTTGTTCATCTCCCAAGTTAAGCGTTAATGCATATTATAATCGACTATGTTTGTTCGGTTCCCGAGCTTTTGACTTAAGCGTTTGCTTAGTCTAATGCATATGTGAACTCGAACATTACTCGGCTATGTGAACTCAAACATTACTCGGCTATGTGAACTCAAACGTTACTCGGCTATGTGAACTCAAACGTTACTCGGCTATGTGAAATCGAATGTTTGTTCGGTTCCCGAGCTTTTGACTTAAGCATTTGCGTATATCATACTCTGTTATGTGAACTCGAACGTTTGTTTTGGTTCCCAAGCTTTTGACTTAAGCGTTTGCTTAGTCTAATGTAAATCATACTCGATTATGTGAACTCGAGCGTTACTCGGTTATGTGAACTCGAACATTACTTGGCTATGTGAACTCGAATGTTTGTTCGGTTCTCAAGCTTTTGACTTAAGCGTTTGCTTAGTCTAATGTATATTATACTCGGTTATGTGAACTTGAACGCTTGTTCGGTTCCCGAGCTTTTTGACTTAAGCGTTTACTTAGTCTAATGTATATCATACTCGGTTATGTGAACTCGAACGTTTGTTCGGTTCCCGAGCTTTTGACTTAAGCGTTTGCTTAGTCTAATGTATATCATACTCAGTTATGTGAATTCGAACGTTTGTTCGGTTCCCGAGCTTTTGACTTAAGTGTTTGCTTAGTCTAATGTATATCATACTCGGTTATGTGAACTTGAACGTTTGTTCGGTTCTCGAGCTTTTGACTTAAGCGTTTGCTTAGTCTAATGTATATCATACTCGGTTATGTGAACTCGAACGTTTGTTCGGTTCCCGAGCTTTTGACTTAAGCGTTTGCTTAGTCTAATGTATATCATACTCGGTTATGTGAACTCGAACGTTTGTTCAGTTCCCGAGCTTTTGACTTAAGTGTTTTCTTAGTCTAACGTATATCATACTCGGTTATATGAACTCTGAAAGCGTATTAGGCTGAGTTCAAGAGGGGGGGTGAATTGAACTTTGAAAACCTTTTCTCTTCTTTTTGAAACAGTGAAAACAATTTTCACAAACTGAAAAGATTTAACGAATCTCAATGATGGAAAATATAATGTTCAGCGAAAATAAACTGACTTCAATTTCGAATGAATTGATTTATTTCAATATCAGAGAAGGCAGTCTATACAGGCTTATCA
>Ga0209700_101432_pt1 | contig 49440 bp, 25 predicted proteins | sample SiratroredBW_FD_187528 | JGI IMG/M metagenome (GOLD analysis project Ga0209700, IMG submission 187528) | Root nodule microbial communities of legume samples collected from California, USA - Siratro red BW (SPAdes) (version 2) | ecosystem: Host-associated > Plants > Roots > Nodule | place: USA...
TTATATATATATATATATATATATATTATGTGAGTAAGTTTGAATTGATGATTGATTCAATTGTTAATGCAGGATGTAGATGTTAACCTGATTATAACAGATTACTGTATGCCAGGGATGACTGGTTATGATCTGCTGAGAAAAATCAAGGTAAGATTATTGGGATATTTTTCTAAGAATTTTTTAAGAAGTTTGTGCCATTTTTTTTTCTTAATCTGACTTCAATTTCACTGAGTTCTGCCACAATTTTCTGCTCATTTACAAAACATGAATGCATCAATGAAACTAGTCAAACTATGCACTATAAGAATTTGATTTTGGTTTTTTCTTTTAGGAAGCTATTTAAAATTATAAGATATTGTTTCTCAAAGTCAAATTATGTGAATTTTCAAACAATTTTTTTTATTAGAGAATCTCTTCTGACATCTGAGTTGGAATACTTCCCAATTTTCAAACAAATCTTAGATCAAATTTGGTCATGGCCATCACAACATTCCTTTGACAGCCTGTATATTCTTTTGCTTGATTTGAAAAAAATAACATTAAGTTGCTCGATTTGCAGGAATCTAAATCACTTAAAAACATACCAGTTGTGATTATGTCCTCAGAAAATGTGCCATCAAGGATCAACAGGTGAGGCAGTTGAACCCTATAACCTTAATTCAACACCAACCCTTTTGAAAATTTCAAATTCAAATAATATATAGTTAAATTTCATGTTTGACCAACATGACTTTAAAAAAAATTAAATTTATATATTGGGGGTCATCAAAGTTACTAAATTTCATATAAAAAATGTCAAATTCTCATTAGGGTCATTACACTCATGTGACTGAATTTCAAAATTGACTAACATGACCTTTTTTTTTTTTATCAGATGTTTGGAAGAAGGAGCAGAAGAATTTTTTCTGAAACCAGTTCAACAAGCAGATGTAAATAAACTGAAGCCTCATTTGATGAAATCAAGAAGTAAAGAAGACCAAGACCAATCACTCAATAACAAAAGAAAGGACATGGAAGAAGTTTATTCCCCAAACAAAACCAGATTAAGATGCAGCAGTTAGAATTGGTTTCAGATTAATCAATAAAGCATAGTTAGTGCTTAGAAATTTTTCATTTCTATGTTTCAGTGCTGGCTTGGTAATTTGAAAAATAGATTACAATCAATGAGTCAATCATGCAAAATAAAAATAAAAAAAGGATATATACGGTAGAAGTCATTGATGTAAATATTCTGAGAAAGAATTTTATTCAATTTTGGTGAAAAAAATAAAAATTTATTTTAAGTTTTTTTGGAGTTTTCTATTTCTTTTTACACTCAAAGAGGATCCTCTAATCTTCTTCCTAAGTGTATGTGTTCATTTAGAGTTTCATATTTTGCTTAAAATGGTGAGGTTTGAAAGTTAGAATACAAGATTTTATGAGAACTATTTAAGCTCTTCCCCCATTTGGTCAACTTATTAAGTTTAGTTTATAAATGTTTTTAAAATTGTCCTTATTATTATTGAATCAAGACATCAGTTTATAGTATGATATATAATATAATTGAATTATGGTTGAAATAGTAATAGCTAATGGATCGTTAAGGAGTTTAGTCACTTTAAATAATCTATAACCCATTAGATGGTTTTAGGAGGATAAGTGTATAGTAACAAACACTCTAAGAAATTATTTGAGGTATAAAAAAATTGTTTCATTTAAAGGAATTCACAGTTTAAAAGTACGTAGAAATTCACGTTTTTAAATCGATAGAAAGTATTCCAATCCTAAAACGTTAGACAATTAATTAGTCAATGTAAAAATATTAAACAATCGAAGCTTTAGAATGTTAAATGGTGAAAGTCAAAAATAAGTGTTAGAAGGTCTAATCTAAAGGATTAGATGGTCTACTTTATGTCTTAATTTGATTATTGTAACATCAAATCAAAACTTTTTAAAACTAGACACAATTTAATACTAACATTCAAAGTGTTTTTTTTTTAAATATTTTCTACCAACGTTCAATTAAAGGATAAGAAAGTTTTCAAAATTGTATCTAAAATCTTTTATTGTTAAAAAAACGGTTTCGAAATTAAGATCAGAATCAGTAAAATTAAATGTTCCAAATTTTCTCATATATATATATATATATATATATATATATATATAAGTTTTTCAAAAATTAAATTAACCATAAGAAAGTTTTTAAAATTGAGATTCTGATTAATCTGTTGTTCATTTTAGTATATTACGTATGTTTTTTAATTTGTTTTCCTTAATATAAACGGAGTGCATAACAAAGATTATTCAAAGTTTCCTTTTAAAGCGTCTAATAAAAAAAATGAAAATATCTGCTACATCATCTCTTATTGTTCTGAACTTTCAAACGGTCATATCCTTCAAAATTATATATAGCTAGATATAGTTTAAGAATTTAAGATGAACCAATATAAAAAATAGTATTATCTATTCTTCGTTTTTGTGCTATATGGTCTCATGGTGCTCATCGTTTTTTTTTAGATGATATATGTTTTATTCTTTACAGCTATTTAAGTACAAATTCTATTAACCTCTTTTGGAACCACTTATTCCTACAATAAACCATATATAATACTAAAGTCTAAAAAAACATCAATTCTTAAAGTTCTGAAATTTGAAAGTATATATAAAAGTCTAAACGAAGCAAATTATAATTTTTAAGTTTAATTTTTAAATTATCATTTTTTAAAAACACTTTTAAATGTACTTTTTAAAATTAAAATATAGTTTTATTACGAAATCTAATTTGGATTGGATTATTTTAATATTATTCAGGTATAATAGACTATTATAAATGATTGTATGATATAAGTTTTATGTTTGGAAAAGATAAAATAATTCTAAGATAAATTAATTGATTTGGATTGTTTAAAATAATCACTTTTATATTGTAATATTATAAATGAGAAATAAAATCATTAATAATTGTTTATTTTATATTAAAATTGATCAATCGTTGGAGAATTCTTTTTTTTTTTTTTTGTAATATATTAAATTTCAATCAAAATTCTAAATAAATTTTGTTATACTTAAAAAATTATTTTCCTTTATTGAAATTATAATATTTATTTCAATCAAAATTACTAAACAACTTCTAAATGGTAAAAAGCTTTAAATGCAAATCTATCTTTTTGCAATTTTCCTTTTGGAAGTAAGGCCAATTTGATTTGTAAGGTAATTTATATATTCTGTATTTTTTATATATAAAAATTTGATGGCAAGAGAAACGTGGAATGATATTACCATAAAAAAATCTTTAAAAATATGTACAGTGTATTTATTTTTACCATAATGATTCAAAAGTGTTTATAATCCTCTTAATTACATTTTATTCTATTATCCTAAACTAATAGTTAAAAAGTGTGATGTTGTAGAGAAAATCGAAGGAGTTAAGAAGATTTAGATTTTATAGATGTAACTTAAAAGTAAGAGATGGGAAATAATTTCATACTTTTTCTTTTATATACTATATTATTTATAAAGTGAGAAATTAAGAGCATAAGATTTTGCTTTGGAAGAATTTTACACTTACTATACATTTTGGGGAAAAAAAAAAAAAAGTGATGGGTTTTGTGTAAATTTCTTAAATAGAGAACAATATTTTGATACTTATATGAAGTCTCATGTTTCAGTTTGCTGAGAAGGAAAGAACAAATTTCTTAAATTTGTTTTACAATTTCAAATAAAAAAGTAATTAAGGTCAAAACAATATTATTTAACAAAATTGGCAACAAAAATAGCTTTTTGAGTTTTTTATTTTTTGTGTAACACATTATCACTGTTGAAAAATTAAAAAAATCAGGGCAAAAAGAATTAACTGCAGCTTAAATCGTATTATAAGTGTTTTCACTTTTTATCTTCAATATTTTAATACAATTCTTCATCTACTGTTCCTTTAATATTAATTATTTCTCTAAAATTATATTAATTAGGTTAATTTTATTAGATATTTTATATTTAAACAAAATAAGAAGAATTTTAAACTAAATAAACCATAAAGCTATGATTTTCGAAAAATAGTTTTTATCTGCAAAAATAAAAAATTATAAACTAATCACAAACAAGTCTTTTTATGTTTAACTCATTCAAGAACTAATCAAACATTTCCTTTTCAATAACCTAACTTCTTTTTTGCTAATATAAGAAAGTAAACCTAAACCACACAAATGTACCACAGTTATTCAAGAACAAAAAAGTTTTTCATTTTTCAATAATGTCAAATGATTTTATCAGTTATTTTCACCAAACATAACCTTGTGCTGAATACCAAAATAGTAATAATCAAATAATCGTTTTAAAATGTTAAAAGAGAGTGAATATGACGGTTTGATCCAATCTAAGTATAGTTTAATTGGATGTTAGCATTAACTTGAAAATGATTTTACTTTAGAGAAAAGCTTTAGTATGTCTTCTTTTTTGGGTGAATCCAAAGTATACCCTTTGTGTAAGTCAAAAACTAATTTTTTAAAATCTTAAATTTAAAGTTGATATCTGTCAAATAGTTTTTTTCATATACACTAGAAGTTTCAGACTACATGCTCAAAGAACAAAATTACTTGTCAATACAAATGCACCATGTTAGTTTATTAACTCAGCTTTATGGAATCAGAGAGGTGTCCCTTTGATCTGAAGTGATTTCTAACATTTCAAAAATAAATTTAAAAAATAAGGAATATTTGTTTGCTTTTGTGAACAATATTTCTTCTAAAATTCATATTATGACAATTGTAATCATTGAATCTGATAGGCAACAATATTCAAAAGAAACTTTTCAAAATAATGTTGACAATTATATCATGATGTGTCACATCAGAATCATGTAGATGATGCAACACCCTGAGATACATTGAACGAGGGAACAAGTGGCATACTGTTGATGCAAACTCTTTCAAATTGAAATTCTGAAAAGCACAATGAGTTGATCTTGAATGTGTGTTTGTCTCACCTCTGAAGTCCTTATCATACTGGATGCTCTTTGATTTTGGAAGATCAACCACGTTACACAGCATTGTAGGATCCAAAATTGTATGATACTCGAGCCTGTAACCTTCACAATTCGTTGAAACTACGGTTGGTAAACCAGCAAAAATGTTTGATCTACAAAACTTTTCCACACATGAAAACAATGTCTATGTGCACTGATAGCAAAGTGCTTCATGTTTGCCACAATTACATTCAAGCAAACATCTCATTAACTTCATTTGTCATTTTCAATACAGCATGTGATGTTGCAAGATCACAGACAAAGTGGGAGTGTGCTCTTCTGTTGTTATCTACTATCTAGCATTGCCTTAATTAACTCTTAGTTTGCATGTAATTTTCAATTGTTTTTCCCCGCTAGCATAGAGAAGCCAACCTATAATAAATGGACTTAAAACAAAGCAACAATATGAAGCGAAAACATGAACAAAAGTTCCTAGTAACTCATTCTTTCAATTCGTATTCATCCCCTAGTGTTATGCTATAAGCTTTAGTACAAACACTTGAGGAGATTTCTTTTAATTCACTTATACAGAAATTATGTAAGTGGGCACAACGCCACATCTTAAGCCACAACTTTTTTGTATAAACCAATCTCTCTTCGTATGTTGTCACATATCTACCAATGTGTCTACACTCTTTGCTAGACACTAAGCCACATCTTGACCACTAAGCTAGTGTTTTACCATTTGTCACTTAGATCAGGCCATGACCGTAGCTTATCTTTTTTCCCAAGAGCCAAGTCAAATCTTATTGCTCACCAGTTACCACTAGGCTGGGTGACCTGCTTGTATCACTGCTCATCAACCACAATTTCTCGAATAATTGTCCAATTCCAATCAATTCAAATCATCAACTCCAATAGCACTTGTAAAACCAGTAAGAGGAGTCCAGCAGCCATTCATCGATCCTTCCACTTTAAATGGTCCTGAGGTCCTCCCCTTGTCTATTTCTATCAAAATGTTGGACTTCTTCAGTAGCACCCATGTTGCACTTGGCTGAATTCCCTACATCCAAAGGGAAAAGATTCCTTCTTGAAAGACTCTTTTGAAAAACAAAAGTCCCTGCCAAATTTTTCTTGTATGATTGAGACTTGATACTAATGAACTAATGCAGATTTATAGCGTCATAAAAATTCTATTTATATGGGTCCCGTGGCTCTCCAACTATGAAACAACAGCACACTTAGTTGTATGACACCACTAAGCCATTAAAAGATGGAGTAGAATTTCTAACATTTAGGCAAATCCTGGGATAGCCTTTAAAACGTGGACAAATTTCTTCCTTAAATTTATTTAGGCGTGACCTAGGATGGCAAATCTTGATGGCAGCATCATATTTGTGAAGATTTTGGTTTGTTTGGGGTGGAGCACTGAAGACTTTAAAGAGGAAATATCTAAACTTGGACCTTTCACTAGATATGTAGAGAGACTGACAAGCTATTCTAATGTCTTTTTCTTTTTTGCTAAACTACACTATCTTCTTTGCACCTTTTCTCCTTCCCTCCCCCCACCCCCACTCCCACTCCAACGGTAAAAAACAGAGAAGGAAACTATCAATATTGCAGTTCATAAGATAAGCTAACAATAAAAAAAATGAAATTATATACACAACATGCATTATCATAGCAAGAAAAAACTTTAGTCCCATGATTATCCAAATCAAAACGAAAATACCTGTTCAAGCTCCTGCATAATGATGATGGCTTAATCCCATAAAAATGAAGGATATGTGCTTCCTCCTAATAAGCTGAAAATGCAGGGAGAGAGAACTTAATGATGTTCTGTGATATAACCCTTTAGAAGAAAAACAGCTGTGATTGTTCCCGGTCCATAAAGAGTTATATCTTTTATGAACAACATGATGCATAACTAGATTCTAAAACAAAGATAGTTTATGATTAACACGCAAGGTTGCAAAAAGGTTGGCCTGCATCATATTTTCCAAAATCTCAGTGTTTTCCAAATTCCAATGAAAAGTGAAAACATGATTGCCCCTCGCAAAAAGGTCTATGAAGAATCTTCTAGATGTGAGGGTTCCTTCATATCAGCATTTGATGTATTTTATTCATTGAATTTCTCGACATAAGACCCCTATCCACCACATGATTCCAGAAGATCACTGACACTTTGTTTTCACTAGCATCAGAAGTACTAAAGCATCTATATAGTTTGACTGTGATCTTCAACCTTCTCCTAGTCATCTCTTCTAACACACCCATGGCAGCACTTGCATTCCCTGCTTTCCAATAAGCATATGCAAGACTGGTGTAGATAACACTGTCACCTGATATACCCCTTCCTTCCATTTGATTGAATAACTTTTCAGCACATTCAACCCTTTCTAACTTGCATGACCTTCTTATCAATGCCCTGTACACTGAAACATCAAGACAAAGGCCTCTACTCAGAAACTCATTTGGCAGTGCTAAAACTGCATCCATATTGTCTCTCTTACAGTAGCAATCTACAATCCATGTGTATGTACAATAACTGAGTGCAAATCCAGCATCAAGCATGCTAAACATTACCTCCTTTGCACTTTCCAACTCATTTGTCTTGCAGAACCCATGAATCAGTGCCTTATATGTGAATGGATCAGGTTTTAGTCCATATTCTAACATCTTGTTCTTAAATTTCAAAGCAGATTGCATATCTCCAATCTTGCAGTATGCATTAATAAGTGTGTTGCAAGTGATATTGTCAGCTTGAACTTTCCTTTCACTCATCTCACTCAAGAGTTTGTTGGCATCCTTTATCCTGCCATCTTGACACAGCTTGCGCAAAATTGAATTATATGTAACAACTCCAGGGTACAATCCCTTAGACTCCATCAGCCCCAGAATTTTCAGAGATTCCTCCAGTTCATTAGTTTTACAGTAACCGTCAATCAATGTAGTATATGTCACGTGATTGGGAGTTGCATTTTTTATTTCACTAAACATCCTCGTAGCTTCTCTCATCCTGCCTTCTTTGCAAAATCCATAAATAAGAGAGTTATAACTAACAATATCAAGGTTTATCCCCTCCCTTTCCATTCTGCTCTGGATAGATAAAGCCTCATAGTGCATAGCTTTCTTGCAATACAATGATATCAAAGTATTATATGTGAAGATGTCAGGAAGCATACCCTTTAAATCCAACTCATTTAATAACTGTTCTGCCCTTTCCACATCTCCTGCTTTTGAACAGGCATGGAATAAACAATTGTAAATGTACATATTGGGAACAACCCCAACTTGAACCATTCTCCTGTAAATTTTCCACACCATGTGAGTAACCCCATCCTTCAACAAGGAATTCAAAAGTACAGTGCAAGCATGCAAATGAGGTTTGACTTCATGCAACCTCATCTGCTCAAAAACTTGAATTGCATCATCTGTCATCTTTGACTTAGCATAATGTATGACAAGCCAGCTCAAAACTTGGGAATTAACTTCTGGGTTGTCATGACTCTTCACCAGAGTGCTCAAAACTGAAGGTGATGGAAGAAAATCCCTGTTCGCAATTTTTTCAAGCATATGATGTGCAGTTTTGAAATGCTTATGTTCGGTGAGGATGTGAATCATGGCCCATGAACATTGCAAGGAATGGCTATAATGTGGGAGGGAGTCGAGCCATTTGAAGAATGGAAACGAATGAGAGAGCCCATAATCATAGAGTGAGAACTGCAACAGTACCTGGTGAATGGTTGAAGAACTTAAAGCAGAGGCATTCTTAACCTTCAACAGATTGCCCCAGTTTCCCTTGATCACAATTGCACACACACTATCAATAAATTGCCTATGACTCCCAATCGAAACCATGTCTGCAAATATGATCAACACTGCCCATCATTTTCATTTCACAACCATACTTAGTTTTCTTCAATTTGTTTTTCTTGCTATGAGTTGCTTTTCACATTTCTTGAAACCCCTGAGAAGCAGAATGTCCCATTAAAATATTATTCAATAAGAAAGAATTAAACTAGATAACAATGTTTATAAAAAAATTGAACTTTTAAATATGTTGGTAAAATATTCTAATAAATTATGATATTAGTAGAAGATTAAATGTGTCTATACTAGTTGATGGTAAATTGAGATCAAGCTTATAGTTCTTTGTAAACAAAGCTTTATATTGTTAGCTTTCACATCAAACCTCATATCCTTTATCTAAGTCAGAGAATTAACCAAACACAGGGTGTGCATCTTGTTCAATATTTAAATATAAATCAGTAGCCTAAGAATAATTGCATTACATTAATATCTTAAGAAAACAAGCCATGGAACAGAGAATATTTGCTGAACAATCCAAAGTGCAGAAAAAATTTGAATTGAAAAATGGGTAAAGATATAACGAAGCACTGTAATTCAAAGAGACAGAAAAGAGAGAAACCTCAACAAAATTAAAAGAAGGACTTTGCTGTTGTAAGATGTGGCAGGAGAATGGCAGTGTTGTGGTTGAACGGAGGAGAGTAGGGGGTTGAGGAAAGCCTTCGCAGCTGGTGGCGGCGGCGGCGGAGGTGCGACGCAGGTGAAGTTTGAAATATTTTGTCTGGGTTTGGGCCGGGCTCGCGTGACCCAAACCTTTGGACTGCTTCTTCCTGCACCTCCAAGCCTCAGACACCTCCAAAATTCGAAAATATTCCAAATGTAAGTTGTGTCAAATGTTAGAAAAGATTCTCTACTATTTCTTTTAAAATAAATTATTTTGTCTCCAGCTATTATATGAATTTTTAATTAAAAACTTAAATAAATTTCTGGTTTTCAAAATTTTATTAAAGTTTCTTATTTTGATTCTTAAGATACTTAGGCCAAAAATGATAAAAATAATGTTTGAAAAGACAAACAAGAACCACCTTTGTAAATGCACATCTTTAACTTTTTCTTATAAAAATTTAAGTACATAACTAATCTTTTTGTTTTGCAAATAGTAATAAAGTTTGTTAAACTTGTTTTTGAGGAATAAATAATTGATGTTATTATTAAAAGACATGTTTGGTAAGTAATTTATTAATAAATAATATAACATAGTAAGAATACTTAATTTTAGAAACATGTAAAATCAAACACATAATTAAAATTTTACGGGACTAAAATTAAATATCCATGAAAGTGTAGACACCAAAAGTGCTCTTAGGTTAAATGTTCTAGAAAGTTTTGGTTTCATGAACTTAGACAAGGTGATAAAGTGTTGAAGAATAAACAAATTGTTTACTTTCATTTTTAGTATTTGTTGCAAAGAAAATGTTACTAATATATTTTATGAATTTATTTTTAAATATATTTAAATGTTTAATAAGTTGATTTATTTTTGTAAAGGTTATTTCTTCTAATTAATCTCGTTCACAATCTTATTATAAATAACTCAATTTAAAATATATTAAAAAAATTTACTATAAATAACTCAATTTAAAACAGAACAAAAAAAAAGTTAGGGATAACGTGTCCTCTTGTGCTTAGAAGTAGATTAAGAAATTATATCACTCAAATATTTGTTCATTATAAAATCTTTATTTGGTATTATCAAAAGTACGAACGTTTGAATATATGAAAACAATTAAAGAAAGGTGAAATTCACAGGAAATTTACATAAATAGAAAATTAGATGTGATTAATAATTTGAGAATGTAAACTACGTCTTCATAAATTAACTGTAAACCTTAACTAAAACACGAAAGCATTCACATCAAAAGGAAAAAGTATAAATAATTAACAGTAAGAAAAGAGAACGCAATTTCTCTATGCAAAACTTCAGAAACAGAACAAAACATGAATTACACAGAAAAGGACCGAAATCACAATGGATAAAATTACAGCTATGAAAGAAGGAAGAAATTTCCTATTCTAGGGTTGTGCGTTTGGAGGCATCCCAGATTGATTACCAGACTGCAAGAAATAAAACAGGAATTAATTAATCAAGAGAAACAGAAATATGATCATGCATCATGTAACAGTTAACATCAGACATCCAACAAATTCATCTAATCTCTGTATTAGACTATGGATGTCACAGTTAGGATAAATGCATATACTATATTTGTTGCAATGTAATGTCATGTGAAAGTAAATCAAAGTCTCATGACACGTAAAACACCAGGAGAATAAAACACCAAGAGAATGAGAAAAAAATGGAATGTCAGTTAGAGTAACTCCAAAAAGCTGGAAGTGTGTTCCCTTTCATTGTAATGGACCTTTTTCCAAGTTTCAATCCGTCTTCAGATTTTTCTTTTGCATTTTGACTCATTTTTTCAGAATTTTCAGTTTCTTACTATTAATGAGTATGAAACATGTTATGATCCAGCTGAACTACAATTCCTTTCACGCCATCAGGAGAATACCTACTGATAGAATGAACAGGGTTTTTAATTGTCTCATAAGTTAACTCAGAAGGCAGATGGCTTTATTTGCGTTTATCATAATTTAAAGCATTAAGAGCACCAAATGAAACATCAGCAGTGTTAGAAGTTAGAATTCGAACTTAGAATCGTATCATTGCTGAAGAAGTCACTAAGAAGGAACGGCCTTGTCCAGTGCCTCATCAGATAGAATCCATGTATCCTAATCTCATTTGCAGACACAAGTCATATGACTAGTTCCTCCCATCCCATATATTCAGAACCTTTTCTATCCAATGTTCCAGTGAAACTAATTAGTTGACTATCAAAGATATTGCATAAATAAACGCTAACAGCCTTGTTCAGCAGGCCTTTCTTGGCACTCGACTATGTATAATTATTTATTCCAGGACCAGAGCGAAAAAGGGATGATTTCTCATTGACAGATCTTGAATAAACTTTATGATCAAGTGTAGCAGAAAACAAAATGCATATACTTATGCGCTCTGCTCAGCCACGCATCAAGCAAAATCTCTTGTGAAATAAACCGAGAGAAAGTAAGAAATGGAAATGCTGAGTGGGGAGATGCAACTGGTTAATGTTGAGAATAATGCAAACAGAGAAATATTTTAACTTTGACATGTGTGCTACTTAACAAGTCTATCAAAACACAAGGAATAGGATCATAAACAACGGAAGTTTCAACTTGTGAAAAACTTACTAGCATGAAGTAACAAGTAGTTCATAAAGCAACACTCTAACTTACCTGGTAAGGATTATACCCTTGCATCAAAGGCATTTGGCCACCTTGAGGTCTGTTAAATGAAGCACCTTGAGGATAATTTGCATTTGATGGGCCTGGAATATTAGGCATGTTGCCTGGAAAACCACCAAGTGGTGGCCCTCCACTGGTAGGCAAGGATCCTGAATGCATTTGATTCATGCCCACATAAGGACCTTGTGGCATTGGAGTACCCATCTGATTCATCGCCCCTTGCATCCCCTGAAGTGAAAAAATAAATAAATGGGTCTGTTAAATGTGCATCAAACTTAATTGCAGAGTTCTTATCCACCCTAATATATTAAATTAGCATACAATTAAGTGGTTTGATTTCTTATTATAGTCTCCCACAAAGAATGATGTCTGTACTGGCTAGCAAACATAAGTATTATTTTCCACTGATTAAATCATCTCCTTATCACACAAAAGCCCACCAAATAACTTGACTCTTAACTAAACATTGTAGTGCCCACACAGCATCATGACACCATAACTACACGAAGATGGTTTCTATTTCCTATTTGTGCAAAGGCAGTGCATCTCTTTTATCAAAGTTTAAATTAATTGGCTAAGGCAAACATGAAAACATAAGACCCTAATTAGGATAAGATGTTTTCTGTTACATTTGTTTTTAAGTTTACAATAAATACAGTGCCTATCAGGATATAAGAAGTTTATTATATAGAATATTAAAATGGGTTAGTTAGTTTATTACAGGGGTTAGTTAGATATAAACAGGGGAAGAAGGTAGGAGAGATGCGGATTTGTTATTATTGTAAATTGAGTATTGGCTCTTTGAGAAAGAAACCCTCAGAAAAGATATTTCTCTCCAATTCACTGATATTTACATCCTGTTCAATAAAATTCTTCCTTTTCTTTTTCTTTTCAATTCTTGGTTCCTAACAATGCCAGTGCTTTTGTTATGTTTTCCATTTTCAAAAGTTTGTACAAAAACAGTGAAAGAAAAGTCATTTTTACACCTATGAAGCTCAGATACTCCAATAGCAAAATTCATCATTTCCAACGTACATCCAACACTGATATGCCTCGTCTGATACATACCCAATAAGTAACCATTATTTTTTATAATTTTCAGAATAAATTACACAATACAGCTCCATTTTAGCAGATACAGCTAAGGAAACAACTTCATGATGTAGTTTTTTATTGACATTTATTGTTAAAAATGCTTTTTTATATTCTAACTTGGGCATGGACATTGTTATTCTGTGACATTTATAGACGAAAAAATATATATTCCATAGGGGTGGGGGAAGGATGTATAACTATCCTTGTTATGATCATAACTATATTTTGAAAATTGCAATCATATATTGACCATTTTTAAGTATATGTACTGATGTGTAATTAGTAATTTGAATGTTTCCTTACAAAAGTGCATGTGTTTGGAAACATATGTTGACTGTGTTGTATTTTGACTTTTTTAAATATATCCTTATCACATCTGTACCGTATTATACTATGTATCTTGGCTGCCTGGGTTAATTCCAATACAAATCCTCAAAGAAACAAACTAAATATGAGATAGCACGTTTGTAATCATTTCTGAAACAGAAATGAAAACAAAATTACTTCTCAAACCAAACAAGCCCTAAGAAACACCAAAACAAGGGGAAATTTTTTACCTTCTTAAAAGTGTACAAACATTTTACAACTCCCTTCCACAAGATTAAGAAAATCTATATTTTTATTGTGCTAATCCTATGAAAGATCAACAAAAACATCAAATATCCAGCCCAATACAGCCACCACTAATACAACACTCAAAACAATCTACCACTCAGGATAACTTTACAATATTTTATAGGAAAATTCAGAATACGAGAAAAGTTTCAAGGAACTCGTACCATAGGGCCAGGCATTGGCATCGGATGTGATGTAGGCACTGATGAAATCCCTGGTATAGATCCTGGCATGCCAATAGGCATTTGGGGAGGAGGGCGAGGTAAATGCTGGTGAGGGACCATGGGTGAATGGGAAGGGTGCTGTAATTGTTGCATATTTGGAGGCATAGGCAAAGGACCCATCTGCTGTGGTAGACCCTGGTGTTGATGTTGTGGCGGCATCTGCTGAGGATTCTGTTGGTATGGTTGTTGTTGGTTGGCATTAAGGAGAGAAGGATGAGGACCTGGGGGAAGAGGAGGAGCGCCCATTGAAACAGGATGGGGCTGCTTCTGCTCCCCTTGAGGCATGTCAAGAGAAGGAATAGATAAGGGCATTGCAACTCCAACACCTGGAATGGTGCCCTCATTTCGAGTTAACCCAGGGGCAAATGGTCCTGGAGTTGTTGGGCCTTCAGCCATTGGAAAATTACCACCCACCCGGCCAGCACCAGGATTTGGGTCAGCATATCCTGACAGGTATTCAAACAAATGTCACTTCATAAATCAGTTGTCACTCAAAACAGACATTGTTTCTAACTAAAAGAACTACCATCCACAGTTCTGTCCATCCTACCAAAAGCCTTGAAATATTGCAATCTCCACCTCAAGTTTAAAGTAAAAGTTTATACTAATAGAGTGCATTTATAAGGGATTTACATTACCATGAAATGTTGAGTAAAACAATCCAAAACCTTCAAACTATACAGTTCCATATTTAGATGAAAAATGATACTGAAAGGTTTAATGATTTGATTCTGAAGAAAATAGAAATATATGTTGTTCGTTTGCCTCTAAGGGATTTAACAAACCTTGCATGCCAGTGTTAAATCTATCACGAAGAGTGTCTCCTGGCCTATTTCTGCACCAAAACTTTGTTGTATGATCACTGCTGCCACTGTAGAAGAAAATATGATGTCCAGTAACTTAGTTATCAGCCGTTGCATTCTTTACGTTTATCAACGGATCGATAAAAGGATTACCGAATGATCAAAAACAATTTCAGAAAAGTTTATATAACTGCAAAATGTTATTGTAATTGTAAGAACTAAGGTATCATTATTTTGGATATTATTACATAAATTGTAATAACGTAACTCTAAAACCAAAAGCTTCAAAAGGATCCTCAACCAAATTATGATTTCTGTCACAGTTTCTTCCCAAATTCATTTAGAATATAGTAATTTTGAATTTGGAAAACATTTGAAAAACAGAAGGTTATTGATTTAGTATAAAAGAAAGACAGGTAGTGTAAATGGAACACAAGCATTTGAACATTAGTAATCCTAAAAGCTAAGAGACAGCAAGAATTCCATTATGTATTAAAGATGCTATTGCAGAGAGAAATAGAAAGTTCACCTGCACAGAAGGTATCCAATAGGATGCCATGCAAGATCCCACACGTTATTATCATGAGCATTGGAAATTTCAATTTGGGGAGTTTCATGCCTGTATATACATTGTAAACGTAATAATCATAAATTAAGACAATACATAATATATAAAATACAAGTAATTAATTTTACAGATAATATTGGAAAAAAATATGAACTAACAAACATCTGTTTTTCCAAGGTGAACTATTTTAGACCTACCTATTTAAGCATTCTCTTTCTATACATATAAACTGAAAGACAAAAAACAGAAATAACCATTTATTTCAGAAGCTATAATAAAAATTGTGATAAATCAACTCACCAGAGCTAAAACTAAAAAAAATAGCTGATACTTTTAACCTAAGCCCAGTCTGTGAAACATTAGCTCAAATTCAGCATACATTTCTAATGGAGCAAAACACACATCTTAATTCTATGAAAGTTACCAATAGTTTTCCCCAAATTTAATTTAAAAGCTTCTGACAACTAATTTGAATAGTTGTAATACTTAGTAAACTCCACCCATCAATGCATTTTAGGAATAAGAAGACCCGTTACTTTAGGATAGCTTATTTACAACTTATTTGGACATATCTTATGGCATAAGCACTTGCACAAGTGTTTGGGAGAGCTTATGAAAGCGGCTTTTGATATGTTGGTAAGCTGTTTTCAAACTAGTCTAGCAGAATAACTTATGAAAACAGCGTACAAGTTATACAAAAAAGGTTCAACGTTATTTTCTCTATAACTATAAAAACTTACATAAAATTGCTTACAGGATAAGTACTTATTTATTAAGCGTTGAACTATAAGTTGTTTACTTAAAGAGACCTTGAATTCAATCAACTTCAAAAATAACAGAAAATTCACAACCAAATAAAACTGATAAAAACAGGGATGATGAGAAAAAAGAATGATGTACAAAATAATGTAAGAACTCGGAGAGAGAAGACAGCAACTCAGAAAACGAATTTACCCAACAAGCCAATGGAAGATGGAACCATCATAACTCCCACTAACAAAGTACTCTTCATGGAATGGATGCCACGCCAAAGCTAACAAGTGTCAAAAGTCAGAAAAATTATATTCCATTTAATCACGGTTGCAGAAGTATTAGAGAAAGCATCATTTACCCTACATCAAACATTAAGAAACAACTAAAGTAACTTTGTGCGTGTGTGCATGCATAACGTGTGGAACAGTGAGTTTCTTCCCTAGGAACCCAAAAGCTTTCAAAGTTGCACTAGTTGCGAACAGTCTCAGCCACCCTCACTTTACAATCACATGCACATTCAATGTGATATGTCTGTGGGAGGATATAGACCTTCGTCAACTATAGCTGAGGCTTATTTAATGCTTATAAGCTTGGCCAATCTTCCCCTTACATGTCACTTTTAAGAGGCTGAGTTAGGCCCTAAGCTCATTTTCTAATAAAAAGGTGGCATATCAATATGGTCATTGCTACAAACAACAGCAAATACACCACTGAGATAGGAAAACCAGTATAATTAATCAATATGAATACACAGAACTTAATTTTCAAATTGGATGGGGTGCTCAAAAACTAAGTGCTCGATAAAAATGTGATCAGGAGTTGAGACTAAATTCTTGTATCATTTAATTTAACCATTTTTAGCTCATGTTTTCAAAAAAGTATTTTCGTTGACTGCAATTTAACTATGCTAACTGTCACTAGCAACGCTAGGCATAGTCAAGCCATATGGAAAGGAAAGATGGTAGCCAACAAAGCAGTTATTGAGACTAGTAGAATGATGTCATGATCTTAATAAAAGAACAGAACACATAATACTTGAACTAAAGGCCATAACTTGCTAAGATAATTAACTAAACTAAATGTAAGGCATACAACTAGCCACATCTAGCAACATAAAATACCCACGCAGCACTAGGAATACGAATTTATAGCACTTCGAGGACATTTCCACCAATTAAAACCAACCATTTCAATCAAACTTCAACTCAAAACTTAAAAAGCAGCATCAAGTTAATTGTGTGCCGCACATCTTTCTGACTTGACTCGACTTCAGTTTTACTATAACCTGATAGAGATTTTCAAAAATTTATGAAAGAGCCTATATGTAACAATGAATTTCCCTAAATCCAAAGTAAAAAAATGACATCAAAGCAATGTTTCAAAGTCAGTGTTAGGTTGTTTTGGCTGAAGAATTTGCGGTGACAATCCTGTTTTTATCATCATATACCTTCTGAACAGTCATGATATTTATTGCAAGATATATTAATCTCAACGAACTATCCTTCCATTCTTATTCCAAGAGAAAGATACATCACTAACCAGTAACATCCTTGCGATGTCCACGGAATGATTCAAGCTCCTTCATGGCTCTTATGTCATAAAGCTGTAAATACAACGTACACATGAATACTGGTACTCAGGGATAGGAAATGCATATGATGGAGTTATAAACAACCGAATTACTATCTCACTTTCTATTAGCTTTAGTTCATTGTACATAGGGAAATAAAAAGAGTTTAACTGTTTATTTACTCCTAATGCAAACTGCATTCTGTATTAAATATCTGTGTATATATCATGTAATTGAATGTGAAATGTGCGCTAAAAATATTGCCTCAAAATCACTCTTCTTATTTTTATCTTAACTGTATAATAAGCCCAAGGGTGAAAAAGTAACAAAGCAGGATCAAGTAAAAAAATGGGGAGCAACGAGCAATAAAGAGAAAGTTACAAAGAAATAAATCAAAAGCACAGTGCTATACTAAAAATTGACAGAAAGATTGAGCAGTATAGAAAATAACTCAGAATCCCAAAAGGTTTACATAACAATTCAAAATAAAGACAAGTAAATGCATATTAAGGATCCAATAATTGGTAGCATCATGAAGATAAATTTACCAACCTTTATTATTTGATCCTTTGAAGCTGTTAACACCCAGTTGCCATTTTGATTCCATTTGACACATAGCACAGTATTTTTGTGCCCATGACTGCATGACAGAAGTATAAATCTATAAACACAAGCAAACACATGAAACAATAGAAATCAGCACTAATGTTTACACTCACAATGAGCAAAGTTCTTTCCCTGTTTTGGCGTCCCAAAGTTTCACAAGATTGTCTTTACCACCTGCATTGTGAAAACCACATGGGACATGTAATCAATTCATTGAAATTGACAATCTTGAGAAATTTCATAAAAGAAATGTTTAAAGCACCTGCCTGATACTAATAGGGATTTTGTAGGATGCCAGTCAACACTCTTCACATCCCAACCATGGCCTGGCTGAGTTCAAATGCCACAATGATAAATCTAAGGTTAGGGCTTCAATACAGACAACAAAACCATATAAAGTATGAACACAACTAGGGATGGCAACAAGACTGGGCAGGAGCGGGTTTGACTATACCCGTCCTCATCCCCAAAGTAAAAACTCATATTCATCCTTGTTCCTGATTCTCAAGGAGTATGAAATTTGCATATCATCCTTGTCAAGTATTAATACTCATACCCAGTCAATTCAGGTATTCCCTATCAACATTGGGATAGGTTCAAACAATACCCGCAAGTTCAGGTTTATTTGTCATCCCTAAACACCACATAGATTGTATGACTTTTGAAATATAAACCCGAGAAATAATTGGGTAATCACATCAAATTGATTGGTTTTAAAGCAAAACTAACAAAAATATAACATTCTAGAAGAATAATTGAGTGTCAGGAAAATTCAAAGATGTAAACCTTTGCAAAATAATCTAGACATTTCTTAGAAACTAGAGTTTAAACCTAACTCAACATCAAAAAACCAGCTTTGAAGGTGAAGTTTTCACTCCCTTATATAGTATAATTTGGCTATATCTCTAGTCAATGTAGGATTTCAACGCACTCTCTCACACTGAGGTTGGACATCTCAAGTGTGAGAATAGAAATTTGTGGGTGGTTTTGCTCTGCTCCTTATGTTTCTTAGGCCCATTTATTCCCTCTTCAATTCCCACACCCCCTCTTCTCCCTCCCCCTTGTATTGTGGGACTATCAAAATGGTTGACTCTACAGTTCATGATAATTCCAACCAAATAATAAATTTTAAAGAAAGAAGAGTGATAACAAACATCAACTCAATGGGCAACTATAAGTCATACCTACAGGTCCTTCACATGTACCAAGCTGGTACTCCAAATAAACAAACTAAATCATTAATAGCAACCAAAAGAAAGCAAAATGGTAAATTAGATGGCATTCAACCCACAACAGTAAACAAGTATCCCCATCAAAATGTGAAAATAGTCATCCACACAACACAACAAATAAGATGAGAATGAGCTGTAATGATGAGAATAATTCGCCTCCCACCAGCACAAACAGAAGGAGGCAACTGATGCCATGAATTACTTGAAAATTGAACAGATCCTCCTCTATTTTAAAACTTACAATTCCTCTACTATTGACAACCCAGCATCCAGAAACACAAACGGTTATTTAACATAAAGAGATTCAATTTTAAGTACACAAACAACACAATCTGTAATTACTAATTACGAAGCCTATAATAAAGCAGAGATTAAGAAAATATTTGTGGTAGTAAGACCCCAACAAATATAGTAGATTCAGTCTAAAGACACCAAGCAGATAAGAGACAGGTAACTAATTTTCAGATATGGTCCATCCAAAGCACATTACCAGTTAATGAGCACTCTTCCTGACAACGTGCAAAATCCCAAACCTTAACAGTGGTATCATCGGAGCATGAACAAAACTTCAAATCTGTCCTACAGAAACTGTTCATAAAATGGTTACAGAAGCCATCACCTTCAGCATGTTATAATTACTTTTTCTCAAATAAAACAGCAACCTTAAATCACGGACTGATTCTTTATGAGCAGATTTGTTGGCTTTAACATTGTTCATGTTGTTCTGCCAATACCTAAAAATACACCACACACATACAAATACATATAATTAGATATACAGTCATGAAATATCCAACTACATATATGTTCCTTTTACAACCAAAATCTGCATGAATAAATATATGCAATATAAAGCATATAAGAAAACATATAATATATTAAAATATGTATATACTTTATTGCGCCTCCATCATCACCAGAGACCATCCAGTTGTCATTGTGACTCCAGACCATGGACCTGATTGCTTGATCATGAGCCTGTATGTGTTTCAAAATCCACATTTGACTTATATTTCTAACAACTGATGACTACAGTAATAATTGTTGAGACAATAATTCAAGTTATGGACCTGAAGAATCATTTCAAAATTAAAAGATTGTCCATTCCAAAGAGTGAATTCCCCAGTCTGTGAGCCAGTAATAAGTCGCCGGCCTGTTGGAGTCCACTATTTTTGAAAATCAAACAGTGATGTCGCATAACAAAGTCAAATGCAATTCAGCGGCACATTCAAAAAATAAAAATGCACAAGTTTCATCTTCCTAAACTAATTGAAAGGCCTAATAGAAACAAATGTGTCCAGCTGCAACTCAATATAATACAGCATTGTGCACAAAAATCTCACAATAAAAATCCAATAAAATAACAAATGATATGGCACACATATTATATAGTGTATACAGCAATTTGTAATAACAGCTAGATCATGCAGTTGTAGGTGTAAACCATTTTTATATAGCAAGCCTATCAAGGAATCAGAACGAAACATGTGAGTAACAACTATAAAATTGAACAGGAACCACATTTAACATGTTATTAACTTATTATTTTACTAAATAAGTCACATCAAGTAAACAATAGTATTTGTTATCCAATCCAATTTTCGAGAATAAATTAACACGATGCCTATTTTGTTTAATACATGGTAAACAATTGAATAAAATTGACAGCAAATTTTACCATTGATATACACAAGTGAAAAAGCATATCACACTACTCCAGAACCCTAAAATAGCAAAATCAATTCAAATGAGAAGCAGCTTCTATCCAGAAATGTTTGAAAGAATAAAAACATATAGGTGGTACATCAGTAATTGATAATCTGCATAACATATTATATCATGCCATTCATCTAACTTACAAGAACGCGATTAATGGGGCAACGATTTTTATTTAGAGATGTATGAACAAATTTAGCAGCAAAGCTCGTGGACGGGTTGTCTGGATAGCCAACTGCTGGCAACATCTGCATGAAAAATAGTACAAGGTCAGTGTCTAGTGAAAGGAATTGATCATTAAAATTTAAAAAAAAAAAAATCTTAAACCTATCAAGCTATGTTAATTGAATAAGGGAAAGAACATACAAACTTAAAACAAACAAAATAAGCAGAAAACCAAAAAGAGGCTCACTGACATCAATTGCTGCTGCTGGCGTAGGTTGCAGTACTGTCCTATCCCTTGAATCCCGCTGCCACATACGAATCTGAAGGCAGGTACAGGTACAGATTACCCATAAATTTCAGATTGTAATGACACAGATGAAGATGAAAGGGTCAAAAAATTTTATCAATACAGCTATGGGTGTATATTACTGAAGAATGGGTAATTCCATTAGTTATTAACCAGTAACACTACCTGCATATAACGCACGACTGTGCTTGTATAATCAACTGCTTTCCTTTGAGTAAGCTTTCTTATTCTTTTTGCACCATGACTATCACTGTGAACTGCAAAAGCCATTCATTGTTAAATTAGAATAGTCACCCTAAAATTTCCACGAATTTAAATCTTAGAGGCAATGAAGAAGATTAAAAAATTTAACACCTTGAACTAAAATAATGATAGACATTTTTCAAAACAACTCAAGAATCATCTTCTCTTCTACATGATATAGAGAACGTAATTTTCATTCAAAAGTAAAATAAATAAATAAATAAATAAATTAAAAATTAAAAGAAAAACTATTCCTGGGAAAAAACAATATATCCACACAAGTACTAAACTGAAGTATAATAATATATGGAGAGATCCACAGAGAAACAAATTATTCATTCCATCAAAAGAAAATAAAGTCACAAAGAATGATTCTTAATTCCGTATCAATCCTAGTAAATCAAATTATGGCAGACATTTCAGAAGTCACATCTTTAGAAGATTCTAATGAGCTTTTAAAGTTAAAATTCAAGCCTTAGTTGCTCATCTCCTCACATGACCATACCACTTTAGACAAGTTTATATCTTATCCTCAGAAAGACCCTAGCACATCAGTCCTCAGTCTTCAGAGTTTGTTTTATGCATTTTAACTTCCCAAAGATTGTTGAATGGGAATCAACCACCTCAGAAATCTCAAATATTTCATCACTCTCTTGTCACTACTTCACTGCCAAACATTCCCTTCCCACCGTCAAGCATGAAAGTCATATGATTTGTCTGTAACAACTTTTGTTTGTGTTTGCCACACACGTTATCACATATTACACCTTAAGCATTCTTCAATTACACTCATCCACCTCGAATCATTTGCACTACATTCCCTTAACCACCCCCTGCGTCATAAGCACCACCACTAAAACATTGCTAACTCAAGTCATACCAAACCCACATCTCACACAAGCCATCTTAATTCGTACATATTTCTAGTCAACCAAAAACTCCCTAATCCCAAAAAGGTTATTATCCACAACCCAAGCTCAATACTCACTCTTTCATTACAGTCATATAACACTCAGAAGTCAAATTATAAAAAAAAAAAAAAAACTAGCTCTTTAATCCACCCAGTCCATCCATTACTTAACCAAACAAACTCTTCTTATATGATTAAATTTTAAAAAGCTCTCCTTTTCTCATTTTTTTTTCTCTCTCAAAACACTTCTCTAAAGATTCTCTCTCTAAAAGCTCTCTCTTTAAACAATCTTTCTCTCTAAAAAAGACAGTCTCTCTCAGATGCATACCAAAATAGCACCACATTTACACGAAATCACAACAACATCCAGCAAGTTTTCAGGTTGATATAACCATGATTCTAAGTAGCAAATGGAGGAAGAGCAAGCGAAATCGAACCATCGTAATGAGGAGGCGGGGGTCCTCCGGGGCCAGGGTGGTGAAAATCGGGGGCGAGGGTCGTCGACGAAGCGGAGCCTTGCCGCATCACCGGCGGCGCCTGCGATGACGGCGGAGGTCCGCGGTGGAACTCCTGACCCGGCGGCTGGTGGTGGAAATGCGGCGGTGGCTGCTGCTGCTGCTGCTGCTGCTGGTACTGGTGCTGTTGGTGCTGGGGATCATTGTACATCATTGTCACTGGATTGTGGAGAAAGAGAAACAGAGATGGAGCAATGCAAGAAATTGGATTGCAGAGAAAAGAGAAAAACCCTAAACCCCAAATTTTGGTTTGGGATTAGGAAACAGAGAACTGATAGCGCGGCGCGGGAAGAAGGGAAGGAAACTAGGAACGACAGCGTTTTACTCAAATTGAAAGAATTTTTCAGTGTACTTTTAAATCTTTGTAATAAATTGATATATGTTGACAGATATAATTTTCTTGCATAAGATTTTGTTTTATTTTAATTTTAGAAAAGCAATTGGACGTGGATAATGTTACAGTAATCAAATAATTTATTATTTAATATTTATTTTTTCTTTAAATAAAGTGTGTGGATAACTTATTTCTTTAGTAAAAGAAAAAATAAGTTAATTAAATAAAAGTTCAAGAGTCTGACAGTTGGGGATTATGTGTAATTACTGAATAATATTCTTTTATATAGAAAAAATATATATAACTTTGGTATAGTTTTTGAATAAAAACTTCGAAATAGTTTTGAAAAAAAAATAAAGTGTCACGGATACTATTGAGCCTGAGAGACTTTTTATTATACTATTTTATTTTAATGAGTTCAAATTTCATATTTATACTAACTTTATAAAGTTATTTTCTTAAAAGTTCAAAACAGTGGTTATAAATGTAAGTAATACTTTTATATGAATAAGTATCACCTAGGGATAATTTTTCAAGAAAGCACCGAGGGTAAAATTATTATTTCAATGGACTAAATTTTAATATTATATTTATTTTATTTTATTTATTATTGTTATTTGTTTATATTTCTAACTTAGCATTTATAATATGAGGGAAACTAATGTTGAAGAAAGAACATAAATTACATATTTATATGAAAGAAGTAGTCATTTAAGTGAATAAATTTTTTACCTTAATAAATTTTTTATCTTTATTATTTTTATCTTTTTTCTCTGTTTTTCTGATTATATAATAAGATAATAGCTTTAAAGTTCAAAATATTAAAATTTAAAATAAAAATAAGAATAAAATATAAGTTTATTGACAAAAAAGGATAATTTTTTTTATTTAATTACGAAAGTGGTGCAGGAATTTTTCTATTACGAAAAAATGACAATAACAAAAAAAAGTTGTTCTGCAAACGTACGATTTTATTTATCGTGAAGCAAGCTAGCGAATTTAATTAGTATTAATTGAAGTCGTGTCATAGTAGCACGACTTCAATGTTAAACTCGTGCACTGAAGTTGTGCAGATATCTTACGACTTCAGTTCAATTTTTAAAACTAAAGTTGCGTCAAAGTGACATGACTTTTGTTTAATTTTTATAACTAAAGTTGTGTCAAGTAGCACGACTTTTGTGTCATTTTTATAACTAAAGTCGTGCCAACGTGATACGACTTTTATGTAATTTTTATAATTAAAGTTATGTCAACGTGACACAACTTCTATGTGGTTTCGGCCAAAAAATGGTATGCATGTGTCACAACTTCTACAAAACTCTAATTTGCATCCTTCCCTTCACACGACTGTGGGTCCCTGCAGTGAAGCCTTGCCTCCAAAAATCAATGAATGATAATGGAGAATCTCACTCGTGGATTGGATTTATAGGTTCAATTTTCACAATTTTGTTTATACATTGTCTAGTAAGTTGTAAGCAGAGCCAGAAGCATGAATTGGAATAGTGCATCGTGAATTAATTTCACAATTTTATGTTTTGAAATGTGATAAATAAAAATAAATTCATTTAAAAACTTTTGAAAAATATATCATTAAGTTGTATAATATTTTTTTTACAAATGAACATAATTCGTTATTGATATGGGCTCTTGCTCCTATTATGTCCTTCATTCCTACAATAAGAGCATTTTTTTTATTGGTTATCCATTTCATTATAGATACGTATAGTTGTTGGTCTTTCAGATGTTTTACGTCTCATATGAGGATCTAAAATGAAATTTGTTTCATTATAAGTATACTAGTATTTCTCATTTTGCATTGGATGAAATGACATCTGATAAGCCTTGTAAATATTTTAGAGATTGTAAATTGGATCAACAAACATGAATAAGTTGAAGTGACAATAGGAACAAACTATGATTAAATAAGGGCAAGGTAGTCAAAGAGCTTGAAACTCCCAATAGTCACACTACCATTTCTTTAATTTGACTTTAAAGGGCATAGGTTGACGCCGAAAATGGGGAGAGACAATCTCCTGAACATCAAATTCCAAATTGTCTTAATTAAATCTCTCGATATGACACATGGAAGATTGTTGTTGATTTTTCCTCAATGAAGCAGCAATATCTTCAGGAAATTGATAACCACCTGCTATCATAGATGCTACCTTGGTACCTCGCTCAACAAACTATGAATTTGTTCTTTCGAAGGTTGTCTTAACAAGAGTCATAAGGATTGTGCTCCCTTCAAGATAAAAATCATGCATTCAGTGAGATTATTTGTCATATGGCTATATCGTTTACTGCCATCAGAGGCCTGAGTCCACTTCTATAACTGTATGTGATCTATCCACGAAGCTGCCTGACAAAACTCTGCTCACAATACAAATAACTTGGCTTGAAGTCTAGGTTGTTTCATTTTATAAGTTGACACATAATTCGATATTTAAATTACAAAAATTAATGAACATAGATAATATATATATATAATGAAAGTTAAGGAATATACATACTCATGTTAATTAGTTATTTTTTAGGCTTCGCGTTTTTAAACTTTTTATTGAATTTTTATGCAATGTTATGGATGCAAAACACTGAATGCAACCCACGTGTTTCCCAACCAACCTCTGGAGATTGTAATGTTGATAATATAGTTGAGCCTTTGTTGGTTATGAGGCAGACATTTGGTTGGGGTGTGTCATATGCACATAATAACTGAAAGAACTATATCATGGCCTCCTTTGTTTCTCTTTCAAATATTGTGAAAGCTAATGGAAATATGTTGTGGTTCCCATATTGACTAATTGTGGTTAACAAAGTTTCATGATATTTGCCAGTTAAAAAAGTTTCATCAACTTGGACAACGGGTTTGCAATAATTAAACCCGACAATACAAGGTTTAAAAGCCTAGAAGACACGCTTTAATATGCGACAGGAGTTGTCTTCTACACCATCAACAACAACCAATCGAGCGACATATTGTACAATTTTTTCTAGAAAACTTTCTTATAAAGCTTGCAACCATATGGGAAGATAATTGGATGAGTCTTCCTAGTCGCTAAATTTCATGGCAAGAGCCTTCTACTTTACTATCCAGGCTTTCTTGTACGTGACACTATAACCATACTTATTTTCGATTTTTGCAATCAAACTTTTCACTGGGATTGAGGGATTTGTCCTTACGGAATTAACCATGATCAATGCAATTTGGTATAAATCAAGGTTCATGTGATCTTATAACATTATAATTGACAGACAAGTGTGAGGCGTTTTATTTTGTTTAATCTCCCATTGGTCTCTAATTTTAGAGTAAGATGCTCAAAGTCGCCATTGACAATTGTGGTAACGAAAGATTAATTCGCCCTCGACGACATGCAATTTATTGCATGAAGCATAACGATAGACTTGATGACCGCATAAAAGACTTTATTCATCATGCTAGATTTCGGCAATTGTTTATACTAACATATATAGAGATTAATCATCACTTGATCACTGCCTTAGTTGAGAGGTGGAAAATAGAAACATGCACATTTCATCTACAACTTAGAGAGAAAACAGTCACATTAGAAGATGTGGTTGTCCAGCTTGATTTTCCTATTGATGGAGAGCAAATAACCGGTGTCAGTAGTGGTGACCTTGTTCCCTTATGCGACCACCTTTTAGATTTTTTTGTCACCTGAAACGACATATAAGGGAAATAACATAAAATATCTTGGCTTAACAGTGCATTTTAGGACCTTCCACATGAAGCTGACGATGTTATGGTAGCACAACATGCATGGACCCACATCTTGATGTTAATCAGAAGTTTATTAATTCCAGATACATTAGGGAGCAGAGTCCATCTAATGTATCTTTTACTTATGAGTGACCTAGACAACGTTTCAAATTACAGTTGGAGGCCAGGTGTTTTGGCATGCCTCTATTGTGCTCTTGACCATGGAGTCGATTTTAATAAAGAGAATATCAGTGCATGCGTGCTACTTCTACAACGTTGCGCATGAGACCGCATAAAATGTCTTTCTCCTCCAGTTCAAGCACTTAATGATGTTGATGTTGCTAATGGCCTTGGTTTCCCGTTAGTGAAAAGGTAATTTAAATTATGTTTCTGCATTATTTACAAACTTCATTAATTTACAATTATTTATGAACAACATATTTGTTTCTCATTGAAGATGGTTTGCCTTAGTGCAACACAGGATTAACACATTCACCACCACAGAGGATTAACACATTCACCACCACAGTTTCTCAATTATGAAAAACATTAGATCGACTCCAACAAAAACAGGTTTTGCCTTTCAATTCAATACTTTCATTATACATTTTCTTATAATATACCACTTACTAACGCTAATGACATCTACTATAATAATTCTTGTGAACTCCATATCGTCACTAAAATATGTCTTCACAACTTCCACACCAAGTCCCCTCCACTTTCATTGCTTTTGCATCACAAGAAAATATGTTTTTTGCAGTGTCAAACATGTTTGGGACTTCCACCATGACACCACCATTAGCATTCCGTGGATTTCACCCATACATTATTATCAATCGACCATACCTCCAGAAGGGTTTGATAATCCATCTCACTATAGTCTACTACCACTATCTCCTCCAATCGAACCTGAGCCATAACAACCTCGAAAGGCAGAGAAGAAGACCACTGTGTGGCACATCGTCACATAAATAGTCTTATTTTTATTCATTTGTGTAACTAGAACAATCATATTTTTCATATAAAATGTCAATTATTTATTTCGTTTATTCTATATTTATCTCACTTTAAACTAAATTATGTTTACCGCTTTATATTAATTATTTGTTTCACTTCAAAATTGTGGTTTAATAAAAGAAACACAAAAAAAGTACTTCATAATCACATTCCAAATTCTTAATTCCAAATATAAAATTAATATACATATTCAATATAATTTTTTATATCAAATATTTTTTTTAATAATTTAGTTTCACATTTTATTATTTAACTTTTTTTTTAAATTTATCCCTAAAAGTTTCCTTTGTACACATTTTAATAATTCTATTTTCTATTTTACATTTTTTTCTTTTCAAATTTAAAATACTTTATTATCATATATAATATAATAACATTTTCTATACATTTTACAAATTATTAACATTATATCAAATTAATATGTAATAATAAATTAAATTTCCAAATAACATAATATTTAAACTAAATTAATATAATTTTATAAAAGACTAAAATCGTATCACCCAGTGATTTTAGTTTAATCTTTTATAGCAAAAGTCGTCCCACCGCAATACAATATCAATTAAAATTTTTTAAACAGAAGTCATACATTCATAACACGACTTTCATGTTATTCGTATTTTCGTCATACGACTTTGACTCGTTTAACTAAATGTTTAAAAACTCACATTAATAAAATATGACTTAAATTTTTAAAAACCATCTCTCTGCCTTATGACTTATCCATCTTCATAAAAAGTTTTTATCCAATTAGGGAAATTCAGAATGAAATTATACCCTTTTAGTCATTTTGTCTAAACTACATGTATGGATAATTTACGTCACTCTATTATGCGAATGTGTTTTTATGCTAATAAAAATAAATAAAAAATAACTTTTATTATAATTATTAAAATACAAAAAAAATATTATTAAATTTATAAAATATCATATTTATAAAAAAATAAATATAAAATAAATAATTTTATTATAAGTATTTAATTAAGTTTAAAAATATCACTACAAATTCTGAAAAATAAAATAATAGAATGAGTTATATTAATAAAAATCGATTTGCTGGTGATAAAAAAAATTGGTAATGATAAAAACAATTCTTTTATTAATAATTATAGATTTTTTATTTATTATTAATACATGTCTGTAATTTTATAATATTATTTTATTAAATTAAATTAAAATTTAATTATTATAATACTTTTATTGTTTTACATATTAATGTTAAATTTAATGTATCATGAAATACATATTTATTTACTTAATTTATTTACTTTTATGTTATTTTTTTAATTTAAGATTATAAAAGAAAAATGTGCATATATATATATATATATGCACATTTATATTTTTACCTTTAATTACAACATATATATCTATTTAACAAAATTATTTATTTTTACTTTTAATTACAAATGTATTGCTTTATCTTAATTTGCTGCTTTATGTTGAATACATTTGTATATGATATAAAGATATATAGGATTACATTTATATACATACTTTAAAAGGTAGAAATCAAAGTAAAAATGATGAATTTTTTAAACGAATATAAAAAAATAAATATTGTTTTTATAGGTAGTAGATTTTGACTTGCTGATTTCAAAATAAAACATAACTTTATAGTATCAAAATGATCACATAAAATCCATTTTAGTGATACACTTCCGTAACAACATTACATTTTTCTAACTAATCAAAGAAATATAACATATAACTTTAGTTCAAAACTTTAATTTGAGAATAACTTTGCAATACAGCTGAACATAGAACAACCAAAACCTTTAATTAACACAATATCCATTCAATTGAACAAGGATGTTAACAATAAAGGTGACATTTTATTTCTACAACTTATTATAAAATCTCAACTTTATTTAGCAAAAGGAAAAGCTACAATAAGATTTGTATTAGACATTAAAACCACAAGCTTTGCCTTTGTGTAGGAGGTAACCCTAGACCAGTCAACAATTCTAAAAAGACTTCTCAAATGATAAGCCTGAACCACTTAGTTTTTCTTCCACAATCTTGGATAGTTTTTCTATCATTGGCGGGGAAAAATGGTTCACCCAATCTCCTTTCTCTCCTTTTCGAAAAAAGTTCTTTTTCTCAATTTTTCCCCTACCTATCACTCCAGATTTATTCACTTCCAAATCCTTCATCTTCTCAAAACTACAAAGCTTGATTATGCTCTCAATCACTCCATTGCTCTCGTCTTCTTGAGTGAAAGGACAACCTAAAAACTCTCCAATTCTTTTGACATGAAAACTTGTATTCTCCTTAAGATCCTCATACTTCAAGAACATAACTTTGTTTGGTTTGGCAACACTCTCATTCCAAAACCCTAACATGTGACTCCACCATGGACCATAATCTATTATCCCATTGCAATACATTTCAAAAGCCTCCTCTTGTGAAATGGGATCAAAAGACACTGGCTTAACTTTGTTGAAGTAAGTCCATGCAGAAACAAAATTGTCAAAAGGGTCTCTACAGATATAAATTATCTTGCAGTTAGACTCCTTGATTGACTCGGGTAAAGAAGGGAATGGAGTGTGAGTGCCAAAAATTCTTGGCTCAGCCATGTTGGCTAGGTTAAGATTTTGTTCCTGAATATCAGCACCCCCAAAGGTAAATTCAAGGAAACGTACAAGTTCATGAGGGTTGGAAGTGAGTAAAGGGTGGTTTTCAAAGGAGGAAAACTTTTGGTGGTTGGAAATGGCAAAAGCTAGGGCTTTCATCCATATTGTTCCTGATTTGGGAAAGCTAGCAACAATAATATCACTTTCTTTTGCCCTAAAGTGTTGTTGAAAACGAACTACTGCTTCAATATGAATTCCTGGACACCAGAAATCTTGGAATAGGTAGAGAGGATAGGGTTGTGACCAAGACTTCTCTTTCTGAAGGGAGAGTGTGAGCTTTTCACCCTCATTTTCTTGTTGCACATCTTTTGAAGCCATTAGAGTAGCTAGAATGTGAATGAAAATTTTGAAGAGGTTTTGTTTGGATGAGACTTTAGGTCACTACCAAGTGGTTTTTATAGATTAACCAATGGTTCATGAAAAATAATAAATATGACTAAAATATTATTTTTAAATTGGTATTTGAGCAAATTAAATTTCGGTTGAATAAATTATTAGTTTTAAAATCACATTTGATATTAGTTTTTATCTCAGGAATGAGAGTGGGGAAGTGCACCCCACCCAGCCCCACCCCACCCTATTATCATATGTAAAAATTAAATGCTTTATTAAAAAAACCAAAAGTCAACAAATTTGAATAGCTTATCAGAACAAAAATAAGGAAATAATTTGAAAGAATATCAGTTGAAATTTAATGCATTTAAATATATTAGAGAATATGATACTTCCTTATCTAAACATAAGATAAGACTTAAATTGATAATCAATTAAGTATAAAAGAGGGATTCAAACACCTTTTAATTGGATTTTGAAACTTAAATGATTAATCCAAAATAGTGAATCAATATACAAACTCGGGCCAATGGCTTGTAAATTCAATAAATTTTATTAATAAATATGATTTCCCAATAAAAAAATATATTTTAAACTTTAATTGTTGTATTGATAAAGAAACCACATGTCATCGATTTTAATTTTACAATGGAATAAATATTAATATCTTAAATCTATTTTATTTATTATACTAATTACATTTATATGCTTGTATAAAAAAAGAATAACATGTTTAATTTAATCTTTAATTGTTTTTTGATAAAGAAACCACATGTCATCGATTTTAAATTTACAATGGAATAAATATTAATATTTTAAATTTATTTTATTTATTATACTAATTACATTTATATGCTTGTATAAAAAAAAGAATAACATATTTAATTTAATCTTTAATTGTTTTAGTGATAAAGAAACCACATGTCATCGATTTTAAATTTACAATGGAATAAATATTAATATTTTAAATTTATTTTATTTATTATACTAATTATATGGTATAAAAAAAGAATAACATATTTAAATTCTCAATGTTATTTTAGTTTATAATATTTTGATAAAATAGTTTTATTTTCTTAAATCTTATATTAATCTACTCTTGATTTAAGTTTACCTAGTCATAAGAGGATGTTTTGTATCTAGGTTTTGTTTGTATTTTTATTCTATTAACAAATTCCTGATGTTAAAGAGATTATTGTCATAAATGTAGTTGGAATGATATTTTATATAATGAGACAAACACATCAATAACATCTTTGAAAAAGATTAAAGTTTAATTACTAGCAAAGTATGTCAAAGTATAATGTGTTTTTTGTTGATGATTCTAATGATGTCTGTATTTTTTTTTATGGTTCTTCTTTTAATTACTCAATATCTTAGTATGATAAAAATATAAAACTTGAATCAATCTCTAAGATAATATTGAGCAAATTTGCATTGAAATATTGTATTTTTTTTTAAAACATTATAATCAATTATATTAAATATATAATTAATTATTTCAAATAATAATCAATTATCCTAATTAAAATTGATTTTCATGTGTTTCATAAATAATCAAATATTTCATATAATAATCAATTATGCTAAAATTTTCAAAAACTTTATGTTTGCAAATAATTGATTATGTTTAAAAATAATATATTATGTTGAGACAAAATGATTTATAGGTTACACAAAGTATATAATATTCAATTATATTTAAAAATAATCGATTATATCAATCACTAACCATTAAAATCTTTCAAATTGTTTAAAAAAAAAACTTTTATGTTGCTCAAAAGTATATAATTTTTTATATAATAAAAAATAAAATATTTCGATCTATCAAATCTTCTTCACAATATTCGGAGTATATTTCGGAACTAAATCTATTTAATGTTATTATCATAATTACTATTTATTATTTTGTATATTTATTATAAATATTGTTGTTCTACTTATTATTTATCATTTTATTATTATTTTTTTATATTTATTATTTTAACAATTTATTTTAGATATTATTATTTTTATTATTGTATGATATTATAAATGATTATAATATAATTAATATGGGAAAACTAACACAGTGTAAATATAGTTTATTTTTTGTTTAAAAGATGTTAAAATTTATTTGAATATATTTACTTAACTTTTATATTTATAACATTTATTTTGATTTCAAGTAAGTTCAGATAATATTGTTATAGTCAATTAGTGTATATAAGGTATTTTTTATTTTAAAATTTAGAGTTCGATCAAGTTTTATCTTTATCTTTAACGGTTCGTTTGTTTCTAAAGACGGATTTGCGAGAAAGGAATGATAGCGCTGATTTGCGGGAGAAATTTTGTTTGTTTTTAGTAATTAGCACAGACAGATTTGCGAGGGAGGATTGTTTCTGATCTTCGCTCCAATACGAAGATTATAGAAGAAAGCCACGTAAGCAATGTTCTAAAGACAGATTTAACCCTATTTATATTTTAAAAAACTAATTAATTACATCTTATAAAATTAGTATATAAATAATTATATATTAAATATATTATAATAATTATATAATATAATACAATAATAAAAATATGCTAAACAATAAATAAATTATTATCATATATATAAAGTATAATTAATTATAATATATAATATTCAACCGATTATATATATAGTAACGAATATATAATCGATTACGTTTATATTAATTTAATTAATTATATATATTTTAATCTGTTATTATAATAATATTATAATAAATTATATTTAGAAATAAAAATATTAAATATTTTATATAAAATTTCAATAATAAAAATATTATTGAATATTATCAATAAAATAGATTATAATTAATAATGATATAATTATAATTTAATAAAACAAATATAATTATTTAAACTAAAATAAATTATATAATAATAATAATAATAATAATAATAATAATTTATTGTTAAAAAATAATATTATTTAAATCTAATATAAAAATTATTTTAAAAATTTCTAATGTTATAATTTTTTATTTTAAAAAATTAATCAATTTAGTTTAATAAGTTAATTATATTTTATTATAAATTAAATTTTAATTTAAAAGAATATTGTTATAATTTTTTAAGAAAATTATCAATGACATTAAATAAATAAATAAATTATATTTCATTTTAATCATATTTAATTATAAGGATAAATTTGTAATTTTATAATTTTATATATTAATAAATATTAAAATATTTATTATATCTATCACATCACTCACAAACTTTCACAAACTTTCTATCTAAATCTTATCATTTTTCTCTTAATCTAAACAACCAAACTTTATACACACTTTCATCTCAAATCATCCCAAATTCACTCCATCAAATTCACTCTCCAATCCAAACACACCCTAAAAGACACCAGAGAAGAAATGTATATTTAAATTTACTATTTTGATTTGTAAATTATTTGAGACTATTGGATATTATGAAACATCATCAAAGATGTTTTATTTGTTTGGTGAAAGATAATTTGAGAAAATTACTAAATATATTTTTGTAAATATTACATTTATATCAATAAATATACCTTATAGGTTTGATTTTTAAAAATTATTTAAACATATTACATGAGTATTATATTTATAACATTAAAAATACTTTATTTTTTCTTAATATTTGATTTTAAGAATACATTAATATTATATTTATAACATTAAAGATTTTTATTTGTTTAGTCAAAGGTTTTCAGAAAGTATTCAATATATTTATATAAATATTGTATTTATCGCAATACACATAACTTATTTGTTCGGTGAATGTTTAAATATATTTACATAAATTTTACATGTATAACACTAAATATACTTTATTTGTTAGGTTGTAAGGGCTTTGAGAAAACAGTCAAATATAGTTTCATTAATATTACAATTACAGCAGTAAATATACATTATTTGTTTGGTCAAAGGCTATAAGAAAAGTATTTAAATATATTTCTAGAAGTATTATATTTACAACACTATGAATGTAATTAAAAGTACATTTACAATGGTTATATAGTATATTCTAAATGTCTTTCGAAAAATTAAAATTTGTATTCGAAAAAGACTTTCGAGAAGTCAAAAAAATGTATTATGAAATACTCTTTTTGGAGGGAACTTTTGTCTTTCCCATCAATAATGAGGTCCAGGAAGTAAATGACAGGTACAGAAAGCAACTGCCTACAAGAGATAATAAGGGTGAGATTAGTAAGTAGATGGGCTTTTTCCTCTTAATTTCTATTTGCGCCCCTTCATTTTTGGACACAGCACCTTTCATAAAGTGACTTTTGACGTTTTATAAATCTTCCATGACAAGCTTTCTAGAATCTCTAAAATATGATTTTGTGAACAAGATTTCCATAATATAATTTCTGGACCATGATTTTTAGATCAAAATTTTTAGAATTCGTTTTTCATAACATATAAAATGTATTTTAAAATAAGTTTTCTGAAATATATATGACACATGTTGAACAAGTTTTTTGGAAAAAAAAAATTAAAACACATGAAATGTTATTTAGAATGAATTTTTTGAAATAAATTTGTCAGAACATAAATTATAACTTCTAGAACAAACTTTCAAGAAATAACTTTTTTCTAGAATAAGTTTTTTTCTCAAAACGAGCTATCTCTCTTCCTTTTCTTCCAATGGAGATGCAACACAGCGGAAGTTGCAGCCACGGAGGAGGCCGTATCGGTGATGTGGTGTAGCAAAGAAGGATATTTAAGTCTTTTTTCTAATAATATAGAGGTGCACTTAGTAATAACAGGATCTAAATGGAACTTGCAAGTAGAAAGAGTAAAATTCTTTACTGAACCATAAACCATTAGAAACTTCTCATTTTCTTCATTTTTTTCTGTTCAGAGCTTACCTCAATATTTATTAGAAACACTTCAATGTAAGCTTACAGTTCCAAATAGTATCATATGGTTTACAATTAATCTTAGTTCCCTGTATAGGAGTATAAACAATTAAACTATTATAGTTAAAAACTACATTATTGATCATAGGATTAGTTATTGAATAAATGATTTTTTTTTCTATGTATGAACTTCACTCTTTGGATGGTGGAACTTTAATTCCTTTGAATTACCTATGTTTATCCCAAACAATTTAGTTTGATTTCCTATGTTTATCTCCAAGAATTGGAGTAATCACTAATCAATGAATTAACGCGTTTTAATTATAATTTATTCAACTTAATCTAATATATCTAGTCTAGATGTGTTCTCCAATCGTCCATATATTTTCTTAATTAGGATTTGCATTAGGTCATATAAGATCTTATTTTTCTAATTTAATAGATATTTGAAAAGGATACAAATTAATATTGTAGGTTATGTTTAAATATATAAATTATAATTTTAACTAATTATTTATTAATTTTTAAAACTATTTTTCTTTATATTTTTTTATATAATTTTTTATCAAGATCTTATAAGTCTAACCAGCTGTTGGAATGTTATTTGAATAAGAGAATAACACTTAATGCATACATAAAACATATTTTACAGTCCAAGCTGCTCAGATGCAAGAAAGACATTCAAAAGAGTTTAAAGCTACTAAATAGCTAGAAAATGATTTACAACATCTTTTTTCTTCAATGGCTATATAAAGATATATTTCAAGAAGAAATGAAACAGAGTTCAAATTGCAAAAGTGTTAAATCCCTATCAAAATATTTCGTGCCTTAAAATAGCTTTTGTAAGAATATTATTATGTTTGTTTAGCAAACTAGAAGGGATTGTTTAACCTAGTAAACGTCGAAAGACACAATTCCTCTTTAGTAAGCAAACCTTATGACTTTTTATCACAACTCACACAATTTCTTTGTATTAACCATAATTAACTTATTGTTAAACAATACTTGATTTTAGTATTTAGTAGTTAAGTGATATAAGCTTTTAATGATACAATTCAATCATCGTTACTTATATTTTTTATATATAAATTTTTAAGAGAGATTAAGTAACTATAACATATTCGATCAACGTCAACGTTCGGTCAACTAAAAATCTTGTGATGTACTTTGTTGAGCTCAATGACCCATATATCCTTTAATTCCACATAATTTTCTCCTTCTTCCTTTGCCAAAGTTAAGCTTACAAATTAATAACTCTAGTATGAAGAAACCAGTTTGGAGTTTTGTCTTAGGTAAGCCTTTTCCTTCTTTCTCCACATTTTATTTCTTCCTTCTAATGGTTACATGCATGTTGGAGTGGTTGCCGGAAGAGAATTTTGGGTGAGATTGAATTTACAACGAATGTTAATGAATAGGGTTTTTATCCTTAAGGTGATACTAAAACTATTATTTCATCTTTCTATTCAAGTTGTTTTTTCTTAGAATAAAAAAAATTATGGTAAAAGAAGCTAGTGTAGTTCTAACCATAAATTAATGATATAATATGATAAAGGAATGATTAAATTCGAATTATGAGTTTCTTTCACGTATATGAAATTGAGTTAGAATCAAAAAATAATATCAACCCTTAAAATCCATTATAAATATACTTAAGTTCAAAGTTTTTTTAATGATTTATTAACTTTTAGTTCCAAATTTTAATTGTTGTATTAATTTTACCTTAATATGAATTTTGTTAAATTGTTAATATTTGGGTTGAATTGAAATTTATGTACTAAATTTGGTGAATATAAGGATATTTGAAATTTTGTGATGTACTTATCAAAATTAAACTTATATTAAATCGTAGCATTACTAGTAAGTTTAATTCAACAGATTTTTTTTATATATATAAAAAATGTGTTAAACATGTGAATAATTATGCATATAATTATTGACCAGGGTTAGTTACATCTAAACTGAATAAATGAAAGAAAAGATATAATAATAGATTGAGTGAATGATAAAAAGTATAAAGGCGGACAAATATAAAAATTAAACATATAAAAATTGACTTAAAATCATGTTAACAAATATTTTAATATGGTTTTGGGTGACCTAACATGAATCTTGACACATATTAAACAAAAGAAAATACATTATTTTTGTATTAATTCTCATCCATATTCATGTATCAACATAATTTCGTTGCATATTTGTCCCATTAATGGTTAAAAAACATCCAATTTGTCTTCCCCTTTTATTCCAAATATAAAGCAAAATTGTTCCTCCATGAGATTTTGCTTTGAACCTAAGCAAAAATGTGAGCATCTTTGACCTGTCTAAAGCTTGATCATGACCCGACAAAATGGTATCCACAAATTCATGAGATAAGTTACCATTTATGACCTGAAATTTGGTACCTTTTCCTTTTTAGATAAAAGGGGTATCATAATTTCATCAAACAAACCCATTTTCATCAAATAATGCATCTCTGGCACCCAACTGGCATCAACTTGGGAAACTTTAGCAACCTCATAATGTTTGTGCAATTCAACACAAACCATGTAGAAATAAAGCTGATATTATCAATAATGTTTCTAAAGAAAAAATCCCTTTCATGATTATTTTCCATTAATATTTAATGACAAAAAAAATCAGTGTCTCATACAAGATAAGCCTATTTTCTGAAAGTTGTATAGATAAATATAAATATAAATAAAATATATAAATTCCCTTTTAGATTTTGTAAGTGGCAATTCATTGTTTAAAGTTTCAATCCCATGAGGTGAAGTGAAATGAAAGCTCACCACATGAAATGAACATAACATGCTTTTACAGATCTCAAATGCTTTTCACTTTTCTTCAATGCTTCTTCTTTCTCTACTCACACGTGTGGCTGGTGAGAAGCTCACATGATAGTGTGTTCATGTTTTAATATATTTATTTCATATTTTATATAGTTATCTTCCATGTGACAAATAGTGTTTGAATTTTTTTTATTGTTTACAATTGGTGTATGTGACATGCAAAACTTATGTTTATTATGATAAAAGAAAAATGTGTTTCCAAGTCAAAGTGGATCAACTGTATTATGAAGTAAAACAAAATAAAGAAAAAAAAAAACGTTTACCATTATTCAAGAGCATGCACCAAAATGAAAATGATTAAAAATATCATATCAGTGATACATCATGATTATTGGGTACTTCATGTGGAGAAAGTAAACTCAGAAAACTAATATAAAATCCTTATCACAATCCAAACTCTTTAAATTTTGATTTGTTAATATTACAACAAGTTGCAAAGCTTGGCCATGTAAAAACTTATTTTAATCTTTGCAAAATATTTTTCTTCCTTTATTCAATCATTTGTTAGCCAATTACTCTGGAGTTATAATAAATGTGAAATAAACTATATTTAGTTTCATGTTTTTAATAAATGATACTAGCTTTTTTTTTATGCTTTTATAAAAGTGCAATGTACTTCTCTTATTTTATTTTAAAATATTATATTTACTCACTTAAATAAAAACTTGTAGAAAATTAAAAGTTAAAATTTTAAAATATAAAGGTTGAAATTTTTTCTATAAACACAAAATTGAAATAATTTTTTTATAATTAAAAAATAAATATCATGTTATTAAAAATATAGAAAAGTGGGTATAATTCATTAGAGACATCAATAATATATATATATATATATATATATATATATATATATATATATATATATATATATATGCATTTTAAAAATATAAATAATATGAGTGTTATTTTATAAAAAAATACAAAATAATATTCATTTCAAAATTAAAAAAATCAATTTGTAAAATTCTCCATCATTGTCTAGAATTTGGGTAAGGATGGTTCTAAGAAGGAATGGTTTGTGTGATGATGGTGACAAAGAAGAAACCTAAAAGCTCCATTTATTGAAAAAGAAGAGATTTGGCATCACAAGTCATCCTCTCCCCAATTTATATTCTGACATATTTTTCTTATCAATATCACATCATATTTTTCACAATAATAATAATAATAAATTAACACAACTATTATATTTTTTATAATAATAAAAAATTAATCAATACAATTAAAAATAGTTACATTAATCACCATCAATATTTATTTCGTTTATTACAATGTCTTTTTTTTTTTATTATTATTCAAACACAGAAAGCCAAATAGTATAACAAAAATAATATCATAACTTTAAAGATAAAATAAAGATAATAGGTAAATGTTTAAATCGATCTCTAAAAATAAAAATAAAAAACAAATTAAACTGCCTCTAATTAGATAGATCCTTCAAGATTTTATGTATTCTTTATGTATAAATCTTTCATAGATATTTAATATATAATATACATATATTAAACTTTTTAATGTATGAATAGATAGATTTTCTTAAAGTTGATTTACATAAATTTGTCAAGAAAAACCTATAAATTAGTCAATTCATCTTTCAAATTAAATTAAGTATTTTCCGATATTTTCATATAAATCAAAGTCGGTTACGTTCCAATGTTTGCATTGCCATGTTCTATATTTATTATTATTATTATTATTATTATTATTATTATTATTATTATTATTATTATTATTATTATTATTATTATTATTATTATTATTATTATTATCACTCTATCTTCTTCTTTATTTTTCATTTTTGACTATTTTAGCTTAAATTATTTTCTAAATGTGTGCTTTTTTTTTTTTATAACAAATTAATTATATTTTCAATTTTTAAATTTAAGTATCTATCATTTATATTATCTAACTTCTAACCCTGCATGTGTTATTATAAATAAGTTAGTATTATTAATTATATATCAATATTGACCAAAGTTACTTCATTTTATAAAATCAAAAACTAAATGAACTATTAAATTTTTATAAGAACTAAAATTACACAAAACTTTATTTAACCTTTAATTTATATATATATATATATATATATATATATATATATATATATATATATATATATATATATATATATATATTTATAGAATTGAATCTTAAACTCAACATACTTATTCATTCTGCAATAAAAATATTTTAATTAATTAAAATATAATTCTAAAAAACCTACATATATAAGATTAAAAATTAGAATGAAATTTCACAATTATTTAAATATGGAGACTGAGATCATTGAAAAATAATAAAAAACTAAAATTGTAGATAAGAATTAGATAGGAATGATGACGATTGTAATTTAACTTTTTCTTTTTTATCAAAGTGTGGATATATATCAATACAAGTATCTATTGCTCAACTTTATTTAATTGCAATAAATCAGTGTCACGTTTTTGGAAGGAATTCAGAGAAGAAATTAAAAAGGTGAACTGAAGAAAATGTACTAAATTTAAATTGTCAGAATAAAATTAATTGAAAATGTAAAAATATAGATAATTTGTTTATAAAATGTTAAAATATTGATTTAAATACAAAGGTAAAGATATTTGTTCTTTTACAATATATAGCATTATAGTCTTAGATAAAAATTAAAATGAGAAAAATTACTACTCCATGTAACATTTAAACAATAAAATTATTATTCCACCAGAAGTAATATACTTAGACACATACAAATATTAAGAGCATTATTTTTTTATTAACATTTAATACAATAATGTATTTTGAATTTAATATCAAGATGACTGATTAATATATTCATTTAATTAAAAAACAAATTTTAAGATAGTTATTCAAGTTTACTAATTAATTTAAATTAAAAATTAATACTTTGTTTTATAAAACAATCAAATTACGTAAAACCCTTTTTACGTTTTTAATTTATTCATAGTAATTTCTTTATTATTGGTCACATCATATGCTAAGCTTTCGTGACAAAAATTAGTCTAGACAATCATATGCGCAATGATAAAATGCAATCTTGCATCATTCTTGGAACCGTTATAAAGTTTTACATTTTTAATTAACTTTATTAAAAGTAAATGCAAAATTTGAGTATTAAAAAATAATTTTAGAATAAAAGGAGTATAATTAAAATGATATCAAAAGATTTTATTATCAAAGTAAAAAGTTTATATAAATATAAAAGTTAATTATTTAGATTTAATTTTAAAATAATTATTATTTTTAATTTTTTTATTATTTTTCTTTATATTTCATTATTAGATTGACAAATTAATTGTTAATTTTAGATTTTTAATTGTGAATAGGATAAAAATGTCAAATTATTATTATTTTTATTTAAGTCAATTTTATTTACTTTTAGATAAACATGTTTTGTATGTGATTTATGAATTAGTTTTTATTAATTTAACGTTTGGCTTATGATTATTTGAGTAGTTATAGGAATTTGAATTGGATCAAGTGATTTGAGTAAGAGTATGTATAGTAGTAGTTTTTCCTTGAATAGGAGTAACTTTTCTTTTGTATAGAATAAAAAGAAAAAGCTTAAGCAAGCTAATTGAGGACTTAGGTCTTAAGATGCAGCCTTACATGACTATACACATATTATGGAAGCTTTGGAGCTTATAAACACTTGAAAAATGTAATATTTAAGCAATATGGGACTTGGAATATGTATGTGGGAAAATTACAAGTACAACTGCATTTTGAACATTTTAATCCCACATTCCCTAGTCTTATAAGTGTTAGGAGCTCCACTCTTATAATCATCACTTTGAAATTGAATGAGAATTTGACTATGCATTTTACTTGTCTTCTTGTTCCTTTAAAGTCACTTAATTTGGGAGTAATTTTCTCTTTGGCCTTTAAAGTAACTTAATTTGGGAGTAATTTGAAGGTTTCCAATATTACTCCCAAATTAAGTAACTTTAAAGAAATAAGAAAATACAATCAAATTCTCATTTTATTTCAAAGTGGTTACTTAATTTCAAAGTGATTACAAGACTGTCGGTGGACTTTTACTTTTATTTATAGGCTAAGGTGTTCCTAACACTCATAAGTCTAGGGAATGTGCACATACACATATTCCAAGTCCCATATTGCTTAAATATTGCATACGGTATCTTAGCCCACCTAAGCTTTTTATTTATTTATTTATTTTATACAAAAGAAAGTTATTCCTATACAAAGGAAAAACTACTACAATACAAAAGATTTTACCCTTCATAAGATAAGAGTCTTTTGAAATTTCTATTTTTTTCCATTTTTTAACCATGGACCTTGTGAGTGGCTTTATGGAGAATTTGGTCCCAAAACTTAGTCCTTTGGCCAGAATGATATGTTGTACATGTGTAGTATGAAGTATAAATTATGTTGAAGTGTGATTAAGAAATAATATTTTTAGGAAATGGAATAACGTGTTGAGATTGTTTATGATATGCTGATTCTACTAATATGTATGAATCATGTAGATGAAAAAAATATTAGGTAGTGAGAGTAAAGGGAGATTCATATGAATAAGTTTATAGTTTGAAAGATAGTTGTTCTAACAAGTCATATGAATTTATCTTATCATATGAAAAGATATAATTTTTATGTTTTTGATATAACTGTGTGAAAAAATAAGATAGTGAATGCAATATAATATATGTATATCTTTGAGTCAAAAACGTGTTTTCTAAAAGTGAAGTCAAGTGTATGTATATATTCTAGTAGATTTCTAGTATAAATGATATTGAATAAGAGTTATTTATAAATATTTGATTATTTAATACCACAATGGATTGAAGTTTGAAATTAAGATTTTTGTAATTGTTTTAAATTTAATCAAAATTATTTGGAAAGTTAAAAAAAATTCTCTATTTTGGATATATATATATTTAAAAATTTAAATAAAAAATATTATTTTGAAATCCTATTTTATTTAATGTGATATAAATTATATACCTAACTACATTGATATATCTTTATAAGATGATTTAACTACGGTGATATATAAAAGAATATTTATGACCTCAAACACAAATTAAAAGAACATATTTTTAGAGTATTTGAAGATTAAAATTTATGAAGTACAATTTTCTATCAATTTACTTGGTGTATTGAATTTCGGATTTGGTCAAAAGTGATAGGAAGGAATTTGTAAGAAGGAAAATAAGAACTAAATTGTATTAAAAAATAATTAATAAGAATATTTATATAAAGAATACGAACGAGCACATAGAAAAACTAATAATCACAGTAAATTTGATTAATCCCTTATTTTTTTTAAATATCTTTTCTTTTTCAACTCAAAAACTGTCAATTATAACTATTAGTTAAACACAAATTAAAGTTCGAGTTTCCTAGGAAAAATATTATTAAATGATGTCATTAAAAATTAAGACTTGAAATTTAGACTTTTAAAACTGCCGTAACTGTTGGCTTTAACTATTAAAATATTAATTAAACATTAGCCATTAAATTAATATTCTCATAAATGTCTCTTTAGTTAGCTCTCTCACCACACCTAACACCAAAAGGTAAATTAAGCACCAAACCGACTTTTAGTACCAATCTCACGATTACTCCAGAAGCACTTTTTTTGTTTCTCTCTCTACAATCCAAACACGGCATAAATTAAAAAACGGACATTTTTTTTTTCTTTCTTCAACTAAGTTGTTTGTTCCTTCTACAAAAGTACAAATTCTTTGCTTCATACATTGGTCTCTCTCTCTAAAGTTCAAAGTTCAAACAAAAGAAAACGCAATCTTTCTCTGTCTCTTTCTCTCTCCTCCGCAAAAACTTTCTCCGCAACACCAAAACGACAACACGCAACACACAAAACGACTAACCAACACCAAAACGCAAACACTCTCTCCTCAAAACGACAACCAGCAAAACAACACAGCCACCGTCCTCCACCGTCTTCTCTCACGTAAGGTATCTTCATCATTCACAAAATTAAAAAAAAAAACTTTTTTTTATTGTTATTATTATTTAAATGTTTTAAATTCCGATGAACCTTAACAGGGTCGATGGCAGAGTTTGGAAACAGCGCCAATACGACGTCGTCGAGATTCTCCTTCTTCAACCGCTCCATGACGACGCTTCGCAAGGAAAAGCCGCCGCGGAAGCCGCCGCAGCTGGACCGGTCGCTGACGAAGATAGCAGAATCGCCGCCGCGCGGCGGCGGGAGCGTGGTGAAGAGGCTCTGCAACTTCTTCGAGTCCGCGAAGTCTTCGTCTTCGGAGCAGCAACACCGCCACAACGAGCTGAAACCCTCGAAATCGCTGGAAGCATCGGACTTCTCCCTCGATTCGCCGGCGAAATCGATCGATTCCTCGCCGGAGATTCGGCTGCCGGGGACGGAGGATCGGATCGTGTTGTATTTCACGAGCTTGCGCGGGATTAGGAGGACCTACGAGGATTGCTACGCGGTGCGGATGATATTTCGGGGATTTAGGGTTTGGGTGGACGAGCGTGATATTTCGATGGACGCGAATTACAGAAAGGAGTTGATGAGCGTGTTGGGGAAGACGAAGGGGCACGTGGCGCTTCCTCAGGTGTTTATCAGGGGGCGGCACCTGGGGGGTGCTGACGTCATCAAGAACATGTGGGAGGTGGGGGAGCTTGGGAAGGTTCTGGAAGGGTTGCCGAGGACAAAGGGTGGGTTTGTGTGTGAGAGTTGTGGGGATGTGAGGTTTGCACCTTGTGGGAATTGCAGTGGGAGTAGGAAGGTGTTTGATGAAGATGAAGGGGTGTTGAAGAGGTGTTTGGAGTGTAATGAGAATGGCTTGATAAGGTGCCCTAATTGTTGTTCTACTTGAACTTTGGAAAAAAGAGAAAAGAACAAGTGAAATTTGAAACCTTGGTGTGTGTAGGTGTTGTTAGCATAAACCTAGATGCAGTTCTTTACTTGTTTCTGGTATTGTTATCGAATCAGGATTACAGTTTTACTTCCACAGTACAAGTTTGGATTTGGGGTTTGTCCATTTGAAGCTTCAATTTTAGGTTATTTGGCACTCTTATCCGATCAGAATTGGAGTTTCACGTGCATTGAAGAGTATTAGATCATAGTGAAACTCCAATTTTACGTGTTTTTGGTGGTGTTATCTGATGAGAATTGAAGTTTCATGAGTGGAATGATGAATTGCATGAAGGATGTGAAACTCAGATTTTGATTGGAGGGTGACATCAGAGCATTTGAGGAACTGTGTTTAGGTTTTGTGGTAGTAGTTGTTGTTGCATATATATAGGATGCTCAAGTTTAGGGTTGGTTTGTGATTTGAAGAAGGTGAAGGTGTTTGGAGGTAAAGGGTTTGGTTAAGGTTATGTGGTGATTCAAAGCACTCTTTGAATTTTTTTTTTTCTATGGGTGTTTTTTTTGGGTTGTGTTATGAGCTGATGGTTTCTTTGTTCAGCTCCTTGAACTGCATTTTGTTCAAGAGTGTGATTTTTTATCTTCCACACAGGAAAAAAATAATCAGATGTGTTTGTATGATGTCTGTTGTACTTCATTTACAGAGGAGTGTTTCTCATCGAAACAATGTAAATATTTAGTAATATCAAAGGGATTTGCAAATATTGACCATTAAAATCTGTTTTTGTTTCTGTATTATTGACACTTTCCATTTCTTAGTGCTGTGTTTCTTTTTGGTTTCTCATATATCTTGTGTTAAAAGACAATTTTCTGATGGCACTTAAGTTCTGCATTCTTGAATGCAACGTGTCAAAATGGTAAAATGCCATGTATCTGTGAGATGTGTTTTTGAGTGGGGACAGGGTTTCTCTTGGGGCAATTGAAATATATGCTCATGCAGGATCCTAAGGTTTAACAAAAAAATGGTCGTTGGTTTTATCATGATTTCTGGTTATTGTCATTCTTATTTTAGTTCTCAGACTTTGTGCCTGGTTTTTGTCATATCTCGATGTGTGGGGGCATATGACATGTGACAATGTGCTAATAATATTAAATATCTTTTGTGAACACAAGCCAGTTCCTGCTTGTTACCTTGAATGTGCTGTTGTTTTCCAATGTCTTAACCCTCTCTTAATCCTATATGCAATTTTAACTGGTGAAGAAACTGATGGGATGTGGACAAAGAATGTTCCTAAAGCTGAGGACATTTCTCTTTCTTTCAGAAAATCTTAGAATTGTTTTCTTTACAAAATTTTGGATTGGAATGTGCATCAACATGCTCTCAGTGGCCAATTACACAAACTAATTAGTTTGAAGACAAAAAGGCAAAGAAAGTAGGGAAAACACTATATTGATTAGACCAAAAGAGGATACTAGTTTTAAGGTAGTTTCTGAATTTTAACAAGTTGAAAAAAAAATTCTAAAAATGATTTCAGTTTCCACTTTCTTCCTTCATTTCATACTAGTGTTTGCATGGTATATAATTAAAATGAAATTCAGTGCTTGTTTAGACAGAATGTGTTTGAAATGAAAAATGAAAACTGTTTCAAGAACTCTTGTTATTTATATAAAATTAGGAACTAACTTATTATAACAAGAATCGAAGTGACCATTCTGCTTTATTGTTCTTTTCCATACCCATAAGAAGTTGAGAACAGGTAAGTCAGAGTAACTAATATTTGTGCCTTTGGTATATGCTAATGCAATGATGAATCTATTGTCCTTATCCATTTCCCCTCAGATTAACAATTATGATGGAATATATTGAGCACCCTCTTGATGTTTCTCCATGTATCATTGAAGGGTTTGTTTTGTTTTCCATGTTTGATGTTGTTGGTACAAGGCTGTTTTCCTATTTCCATTATCAAGAGGAAGGGTGTGCCAACTACTCCATAGATCATAAGTAGACTCAAGACCAAAATATAGTATTCTTATATAGTAATTAATAAATATTTATGAATATGTCTTTGATAAAATAATCTAGTTTGAGGTATGATTGTTCATAAAATCTGAGTATTTCTCTTGACAAAAATTCCAACTTTACTTTATCATGTATGGTGTGAGAGACTAGTCCTTTTCACTAGATTTAATTTCCATTGATAAATCTCAAATACTAGGTTGCTAACCTGTAAATTAATGTTAATATTCAACCAAGTCATGTTTCATATTCAACAATTGAATTTAATTTGCATTGATAAATCTTAAATACTAGGTTGCTAACCTATAAATTAATGTTAATATTCAATCAAGTCATAGTTCATATTCAACGATTGAATTGGGAACCTTCCCACATCACAATTTTGTTGGCTTTGTCTTCTTTTCAAGGCACCCTTTTGGTTTCCAATGAGAGTCCCTCCAATTGAATGTGATGCAAACTTTGGGTAACTTGGAAACTAGAGAAAGATTCATGGGATTGGATTCTAGTGTTTGTTTGCATTATTTTTGGGTTCAAAACTTGCATCTTTAACAAAGAGAAAAAAAAGGTATATAGTATTAGTACAAGACAAGGAAACAAAGTTAGACTATCCATTCTTGAAGACAAAGTGATGGAGAAAGGAAAAGAGTCTTTTGCTTTGGTTATTTAAAGAACTGCAAGCTTCAATGCACATTAATTTTTCATAATAAATCTGTGATGGTGCACCAAAAATTGTTTTGGTATAGGAAAGGTAAAACCTAAAACTTTATTATACATAATATCTAAACTCTCATTAGTAGGTTGAATTTAATGAGTTGCATTAAGAGTCAATTTGTGCAATTTTTTAAAATATTTGTAAAATAGAAAAATAGAAATAAGAATTAGTTTTTTATGAGTTAAAATTAGTCTAAGAACAATTTCTTTTATGTAATAGCAAAATAAATTATACTAATTTATGTGGTTGTCTCTTGAACTTGGTGCTTCTACTGTCCTTGTATCTTTGCCCAACTATTTTTTTTTTTAGTTGTTTCCTTGTATGCCTGCTCTTTCCGTTTGTTCTTTAATTCTCTATGATTTTTTTCCAACTAATTTATCATTCTAATTTTCTTAATTTATAGACATGTTCTCTTAGTTTTACAATTAATATCAGGTTTAAAATTTTGGGAAGAAATACTGTGACAGCAACATTTTGGTGACTGACAAGGATGTGTTGGTGGCTAGCAGAGATATTTTTTTTGTTTTTTGTTTAATTTTTTTTCTTTGTTTTTTATAAGTTGTACTTTGACATTTAGATTTGGGCTGTTGGCCCAATGTATTTTGCTTTTTTATTTCTATTTTTTTTTTCATGTTGGTGCATTCTATATTGGGCTTAGGATAGAAAAAAACTGTTGTTGGTATAATAATAAAAAATAGAACAAAATTGAATGTTGTAGCTTTCAAAATTAAATCAATCAAACAAA
>Ga0209700_101435_pt1 | contig 49434 bp, 33 predicted proteins | sample SiratroredBW_FD_187528 | JGI IMG/M metagenome (GOLD analysis project Ga0209700, IMG submission 187528) | Root nodule microbial communities of legume samples collected from California, USA - Siratro red BW (SPAdes) (version 2) | ecosystem: Host-associated > Plants > Roots > Nodule | place: USA...
CCTCCTTCTGTTTTTTTTTTTTTTTTTTGTTCCCACACCGGAGATGAGACTAACATCTTGTGCTCTCCTTCTTCAAACATGCGTGATAAGGAGTCAACAGCCTTGTTATAGGATCCTGGTTTATAAATAACCTCAAACTGATAGCCCAACAACTTAGATATCCAACACTGTTGATCACAGCTAGCTACGCTCTGTTGCAACAAATTCTTTAGACTTTTCTGGTCCGTGAAAACAGTGAAGCTTCTACCAATGAGATAATGTCTCTAATGTTGCACCGATAACATTAGAGCCATCAACTTTTTTTCATACACAGATTTAGAAAGATTAGTAGTAGATAACGCCTTGCTAAAATAGGCAATCGGCCTTCGATTCTGCATCAGTACCGTGCCAATTCCTCTACCCGATGCATCACACTCAATTTGAAACGGTTGAGTGAAATCTGGTAGTTTTAACAAGGGAGCAGATGTGAGTGCTCTTTCTAATTCTTTGAAAGCAGCTGCTGCCTCGGGTCCCTGGTGAAATCCCTCCTTAGTAAGTTCAATCAATGGCTTAGCCATCTTCCCATAATCTTTAATGAATTTTTTTTAGTACCATGTGAGTCCTAAGAAACCCCTCACACCCTTCACATTATGCAGTACTGACCATTCAACCACGTTCCTCACCTTAGCTGGGTCTACCGTGACTCCCAAACTCGATATGATATGGCCCAGGTACACCACTTGCTGCTGGCCAAAACTGCACTTCTTTTGATTGGCTATAAATTGTTGTTGACTCAACACCCGGCGAACTTGTTGTAAGTGTTTTAAGTGTGTTTCCCAATCTCTACTATAAACAAGAATGTCATCAAAGAACACTAAAACAAACTTTCTTAGGTAGGACTTGAAAATTTGATTCATTGTTGCTTGAAAGGTGGCTGGGGCATTCATCAACTTAAAAGGCATCACCAAGTATTCATAATGTCCCTCATAAGTCCTAAAAGCAGTTTTGTAGACGTGTTCTTCCTTGACCCTAATCTAATGGTAACCAAATTTGAGGTTCAATTTTGAGAAATAGGAGGCCCCTTTCAACTCATCCAGCAACTCATCCACAACTGGTATTGGATATTTGTCTGGAATGGTAGCCCTATTGAGAGCCCGATAGTCCACACACATTCTCCAAGAAGAATCCTTCTTCTTAACTAGAATAACCGGGGTAGAGAAGAAACTTGAACTATGCCTGATAATTCCCTATTGTAGCAATTCTCCCACCTGTCTTTCAATTTCATTCTTATGCAAATGAGGGTACCTATAGGGACGTACATTGATCGAACCCACCCTTGGTTCTAAAATAATAGAGTGTTCCACCTCTCCTTTTGGGGGTAGCCCAACAACATCCTTGAAAACTTCTGGGAACAAGTTTAGCAACAGTCAGTTCCTTGCTCTGTTCCTGAGTCAAGTGTGACTTCTCCTTACATTTTCCTTCGTTATTTTTTCCATGCCCCTCATCCTCTTCCATTCCTTGCCGCAAGATACTGTTGAATGAAGAATGAGTAATATTGGAGAATCTATTCCTCTGGATTATTCCAAACTCACAATTTAATCCCCGGAGGTGCTTCGGTTCACCAAGATATATGAAATCCATGGTCATCTCTTCCCTATCCATCATCACCTTCCCCAATCCTTTCAACCATGCCACTCCCAATATCAAATCCAACCCGTCCAATTCCAACACATAAGCATCCACAACAAATTTAGAGTTTGCCAATTGCACTGTGAGGTTTGAGCATTTTCCACGAGTGAACACCCGATGGCCATCTCCCAATAGAATTCCTAACTCTTGAGTGGGTGTCACACAAAGGTCCAGTGCAGCCGCTACTTGGGGTGAAATAAAGTTATGGGAGACCCCACTATCCACCATTATCAGTACATGAACTCCCTTTAGTCTCCCCTCCATCCTCATAATCTTGGATCCTGCCAACAAGTCTTGATTGAGTCCTCCTACTCCCACTGCATCACACTCCAATGACTCAGCTATATTTTCCATTTCAACTCCAATTGGCTCCACTTCCTTTTCTTCAATAACTTCATCCTCCCCCAACACAAGAAGCCACAGCTGTTGTTCGGAGCATTGGTGCATGGGATGAAACTTCTCACCACACCTAAAATAAAGCCCCTTCGCCTTCTTCTCCATAAGCTCTTGATAGGACAAGTGTTTAATTCCCCTGTTCCGCTCAACTCCATTCTTCGTTTCCTCCTTCCCATTCCGCAATGTTAGAGTAGAAGACGGTCCTCCCTTAGGAGTTGGAGTACCCCCTGTATTCACCCCCTGTGACGGCATGAGTGCCACTCTATGTCGACTCCCCCAATCGTGATTAGGTAGACGATTGGCTGCTCCCTTATGATCCAGGGTCTCTCCGTCCAACTCTGCTTCAACATCGCGAGCGACGCGTATAATCTGCTGTCTCGTTCACGGATTAAATGTCCGCACTCGACGTCGCAGCTCGGGTCGAAGACCGCCCATAAAATAGCCCAAGTACTGCTCCTCCGGGAGGCGACCCACCTGAGATGACAAGTATTCGAACTCCGAGATGTATTCCTCCACATTCCCAGTTTAGCGAAACGTCGACTTCCGTACGCTCTATCAATGCTTGTTTCAACATCGCCCACGAGAGATGATCCTCTGTTTCGAACAGCAGATTGAACCAGTGAATGGTCGATCCCTCCATACTTAACTTTGTTAGCTTCACCTTATTGTTGTCGAAAACATTTTGAATTTCAAAGTAAGTTTCCGCTCGCGTTATCCAACCCACTGGGTCACTCCCATCGAATAAGGGCAGTTCGACCTTGTGTGTTGCTATTCGATATTCATCCATGGAGTTTCTCGACAATAGGTCATCCAGACCTCCTCCAGATGTGCCTCTGCTGTTGTTATTTCCGTCGCGTCCGTTGCCAGCACTACTGCGATCATCACGTGTTCGATGTGCGAGCATCTTACTCATCTCTTGTAAGAGTATGTGTTGGAAATGTTCCATTTACGACTTCACGGAATCCTCCAAGGCTACCATCTTCTCCTCCAAAGTCTCTACGCAGTCCGTAACAGACATTTTGTGGGACATGGGTTAAGAATGATCGCTAGCTCTCTCACCGTATTCGGTAGGTCGGACCAATTGATAGAGAATGGTATCTGAATAATACTATATTTTCGTAAAAGAACCCAATAACAAAAGCCACTCAGGCAAAACCAGAGCAAATGCTCCTCAGAGAAGATCTTTCTCTGTCCTCCAAAAGTACAATATTCCTAGCTACCCCTTATTCTCACTCCTCTGCTCCCAATACCCCTCCCTCCACTCACTTGCTAGCTCAACCCCTCTAACTAACTCTCCCTCGATTGTCCACCTTTACCCCTACGAGTGTACGCTCTCCATATCTTGGGCCTTTGCTGCATTGGGCTCTCAATGGGCTCTATTGATGGTGTTCTATCACTAGGATTTTCAATCTTGGCTGCCATGGAGCTATGCATTCTTAACATTATATTGAAGAGGTTTTCAACTAAAATGTAGCCAAGTATGACAAAATTCTAATAATGTCTATTTTGTTAGCAAAGGTGAATGTTTCTCAATAATCAAGCCCATGACCATGGGTGTAACCTTTTGGTAACCAACCCTGCTTTGTATCTTTCAAGGGATCCATTTGCCTTGTACTTAAAATCCATTTGCAATGGGCAATATTCTTTGCTTTTGGTTTGTCAACAATTTCCCATGTATTATTCTTTTCGAAGGCATTCATCTCCTCTTTCATAGTATTCCTTCATTCCCTTTTTGACAAGGCCTTAGAAATAGTTTTAGGGACAACTAAATTCAGACTCACGACTAGCCTTTTATGGTTAGCTGATAAGCAATAAGTTGAAACATAAGTAGAGAAAGGGTAAAACAGTTTTCAGTTTCTAGTACCTTTTTTAACTGAGAAGATCTAGCTCATCTATAGGGATGGAAGGGACTTCATTTATTTGTTTGTTTCTGTCCACTGTCTCAGATTTCAGGACTTGGGTTGGATTTTTGAACTTGTTTCAGATAGAGTTCTGATTAGAGAATCTTGGAAAATTGGATAAAAATTTGTGGGGGAAGATTCAATGGGAGGGTTGAGTACCTCATGGTATCTGTCACTGGCTGATTTATTTGTTATTTTGGAGCAGAGTGTATTGAAGCGGATGGGCCCAAAGGTTTGACAATACTTGGTGGCCTTTTTGGTAGTTCAAGGAGCTTACATTGATAATCATCTATCACTGGAATTTCCTCTTGAGAAGAAGTCTAGGAGAAAAAAAGGTTGTGCACAGTTTCTTTGTTTTTTGTTTCTCCACCTCTCCTATTATGTTATTCTTCTCTCTTCCACTCATTCTTTCTATATCTTTTTGCCTTTTGTCCTATTTAAATTCTTTACCAATGATATCAAGAGCTGGCTATTGACAGCTGTTAGAATCTGTTTTATTAGCTATATTATTTATGTCAAGATTTGTGTTTATTGTTTCCTTATTTAGCAGATTATAATTGTAGTGAATCCCACAATCATAGGAATTTGGGTGTCTAGGTGTTATTATTATACTTCCTAAAATAACTTTCTAGCCTTGTATATATGAATTGTAATCTCAGCATGATATGAATAAGAAAGAAATTCTTTTCATGAGTCATCTTGTGTTAAAACACCTCAACAAAATGGAATTGCTGAGAGGAAAAATAGGCACCTCTTAGACCAAACTCAGGCTCTTCTCTTTCAACATAAGGTAAAAGGTTTTGGGGGGGAGGGGCTAGCTTCCAAAAGTCCTATAGAGGTCCTATCCTTTTTTTATCCTAATGTGTCTACATCCAACCACCTTGTTCCAAGAATATTCGGGTATGTATCTTTTGTCCATGTCCCCAATGGTGATAGAGGTAAACTTGATCCTAGAGCCTTAAAATGTGTTTTCATAAGATACTCATCAACCCAAAAGGGATATAAATGTTATCACCCACCATCCCACAAATTCTTTGTGTCTAGAGATGTCACCTTTTTTTAGCACAAAAGTTACTTCGACCAAGATCATCTTTAGAGGGAGAATGCCATAAATGAAGATGATATCCTTAAAAGTCCTATAGAGGTCCTGTCCTTTTTTTATCCTAATGTGTCTACATCCAACCACTTTGTTCCAAGAATATTCGGGTATGTATCTTTTGTCCATGTCCCCAGTGGTGATAGAGGTAAACTTGATCCTAGAGCCTTAAAATGTGTTTTCATAAGATACTCATCAACCCAAAAGGGATATAAATGTTATCACCCACCATCCCACAAATTCTTTGTGTCTAGAGATGTCACCTTTTTTTAGTACAAAAGTTACTTCGACCAAGATCATCTTTAGGGGGAGAATGCCATAAATGAAGATGATATCCTTAAAAGTCCTATAGAGGTCCTGTCCTTTTTTTATCCTAATGTGTCTACATCCAACTACGTTGTTCCAAGAATATTCGGGTATGTATCTTTTGTCCATGTCCCCAGTGGTGATAGGGGTAAACTTGATCTTAAAGCCTTAAAATGTGTTTTCATAGGATACTAATCAACCCAAAAGGGATATAAATGTTATCACCCACCATCCCACAAATTCTATGTCTAGAGATGTCACCTTTTTTTAGCACAAAAGTTACTTCGACAAAGATCATCTTTAGGGGGAGAATGCCATAAATGAAGATGATATCCTTAGGCACCTTGACTTAAGTTTAGGACTAGAAGTAGGGACTGAAAGTGTAACAACAGAGAAGGAACCCACTAAATCCACTCAAGATGAGGCTGATGTAAGGTTTGGAAAAAAACTGGTTTATACAAGAAAGACAAAGGCCATTTCAGAATTTGTCCATGTCCAACAATCCAACCCAACATTACTTGAGGTAACTACTCCTAATCTTGTAATATACACTAAATTAACCTCTAATTTTCCAAATACGCATGTACAAGAACCTGAATCTAGTTCAATACCTCTTTATGAGGACCTAGATATTCCAATTGCCATTAGAAAAGAGACTAGGAAATGTACCACCAAGCCAATGTACCCTTTAGCCAATTACCTATCCTTTAAAAACTTCTCACCTACCCATAAAGCATTCCTCACAAGCCTAAACACTACAACCACGCCTACCACTTTATCTGAGGCATTGAGTGATAAAAAATGGACACAAGCAATGGATGCCAAAATGGAAGCATTAGAGAAGAATAGTACTTGGGATTTGGTTACTCTCCCGATTGGAAAAAAACTAGTAGGGTGTAAGTGGGTATACACCATAAAATACAAGGTTGATGGATCCATTGAGAGGTACAAAACAAGGTTAGTAGCTAAGGGGTTCACTCAAACCTATGGAGTGGATTACATGGAAACATTTGCTCCTGTTGCAAAAATGAATACAGTTAGGGTGATATTATCCCTGGCAGCTAATTATGGTTGGAACTTGCAACAATTTGATGTTAAAAATGCCTTCCTCTGTGGAGAAATTGAAGAGGAGATCTACATGGAATTGCCCCTGGATATGGTGGAAAAAAAGCTACCAACACTCTTTGCAAGCTAAAAAAAGGCATTGTATGGGCTAAAACAATCACCATAAGCGTGGTTTGGAAGGTTTACTAAAGTTATGGTAGGTCTGGGCTTTAAATAAAGTCAAGGAGACCACACTCTGTTTATTAAACACTCTCAGTCAAAGGGAGTAACAATGTTGCTAGTTTATGTGGATGATATTATAGTAACATGTGATGATGAGGAGGAGAAAAAATTGTTAGGCCAACATCTGGCCAAGAACTTTGAAATTAAGACCTTGAGAAAATTGAAGTATTTTTTGGGAATTGAAGTGGCCCATTCCAAAACGGGAATATTCATATCTCAACAAAAATACATCACTGATTTATTGAAAGAAACTGGTAAGACATCATGCAAGCCTGCAAGTACACCAATTGACCCAAACCTGAAATTGGGAAACACAGAGGAAGATACTGTAGTTGATAAGGAAATGTATCAAAGGCTAGTTGGTAGACTGATATATTTATCTCATACTAGACCTGATGTTGCATTCGCTGTGAGTCTAGTTAGCCAGTTCATGCACCAACTGAAGGAGATTCACTTACAAGCTGCACTAAGAATTGTGCAATATTTGAAGGGGACCCCAGGCAGAGGAATCTTGTTTGAACGTAATGGGAAATGGGAATGCAAATCTAGAAGCATATACAGATGCAGACTATGCAGGGTCAATTGTGGATAGGAGGTCAACTACGGGATATTGCACTTTCCTTGGAGGGAATCTTGTGACCTAGAGGAGTAAAAAACAAAATGTGGTAGCTAGATCTAGTGCTGAAGCAGAATTCAGGGCAGCGGCACAAGGGATATGTGAACTACTCTGGCTGAAAATCATCTTGGAAGACTTAAGGATAAAGTCGGATGATCCAATGAGACTTTATTGTGATAATAAATCTTCTATTAGCAAAGCCCATAATCCAGTGCAGCATGATAGAACCAAACATATTGAGGTTGATAGACATTTTATCAAAGAAAAATTAGACAGTGGTTTGATCTGCACTCTATATGTCTCCTCACAAGACAATCGTGCAGATATTCTGACGAAGGGGCTAAACAACAAATACTTAGAGAGTATTGTTTCCAAGCTGGGAATGGAAAATACCTATTCACTAGCTTGAGGGGGCGTGTTAGAATCTGTTTTATTAGCTTTATTATTTATGTCAAGATTTGTGTTTTATTGTTTTCTTATTTAGCAGATTATAATTATAGTGAATCCCACAATCATAGGGATTTGGGTGTCTAGGTGTTATTATTATACTTCCTAAAATAGCTTTCTAGCCTTGTATATATGAATTGTAATCTCAGCATGATATGAATAAGAAAGAAATTCTTTTCTACCCTAAATTTTAACAACAGCCACTAGACCATAATTTTTCACCCCTGGACATCGAAACAAGATCACAGGGGAGGATGTGTAAAATAGAAGAACATTTCATTCAAAATGGGCAGAGGCTTACGAATTTGATACATAATAAAAAATTTGCTTCAGCAATTAGTATGTGAAAAGGACAATGCCTCCAACAATCTCGGATGTGATTGCAGGGTTGACAATTTACACACTATCAAGATCACTTTTAAGATTTGATTAGTCTATGACAATGTCACACCTTGGAAAAATTTAATGATGAATTTGACGCTATTTTCTATGAACTTTTCTCATCTGAAATATTCGTTGTAGATGCTTGTATGGATGGTTTGCAAGAGGGATATGCAGTTCCAATCGGTTTTTCAAGCCAAGAACCATGAGAGAAGCTTGCAGCTTGGCATTTCTGCTCTAAATAAAAGTGTAACGACGTGATGAGAGGAAAATGTCAACCTTTATATGAATTGCTTGGTTGTTGGCAACAATAACATAGTAGCAAGTACAAAGTTAAGTGGAGGTCTAGCTAGCAGGAACACATTAGTTAGAAGTGGGTCCCAGCCATAAGAGAAAGCAATTGTTGGGAATAGCCAAGAATGTCCCCCTCAGAATTCTTCACAAACATTAGAATGTTTGTTTTTACTGCCATGGAAAGGATACTAATTGGGTCATCATTGATTGAATGAGATAGTATATTTTTTGGTTGTTTCACACCCAGATACATTAACAACACTTACTCAACATTGCATGTATTAGATCTACAGACTACATAGAACAGTGGTCGAGGTAATTAGTGATAGGGATCCTGTTCTACTGACTATTTTTTGGAAAGAGTTATTGAAAACTTTGGGGATTGAAGGTAAATTATTTTGGGGAAGAGGTGTTATATAAATTTGAATAGGAAAAAAATGCTTGTTGGTTAGTTAGATTTTATTGTGGTTGGCTTTTTTCTCTATAAATAAAGTGTGGTTGATGTGTTTTAGAGAGACTGAAATGACAATCAAAAAAGTGCAGTGCACAATTTCTTTTATGTATGCTTCTCTTCTCTCTCTCTCTCTCTCTCTATATATATATATATATATATATATATATATATATATATATATATATATCCACTATCTTCTTTTATTCTTTTCACTTCCCCTCCTTCTTTCTCTATCTTTTTGATCTATGACCCCTCATTAGTAAGTGTACCTGAGAAGGTAGAAGAATAGAAATATGGAGAAATACTTATACAGTTGTAACTAACTCAGCAGTTAGGGTGGTTATAATTAACTAGTATATACAATTGTAACCAAGAGCAATTAGAGTAGTTATAACTAACTGCTCTGTTACTAGTTGAATAAATAGGAGGTTGGTTAAGGATGGCAGGGGGGTAGTGTATTCGGAAGAGTTTCAAGGCAAGTGCATTGTCTACTCTTGGATCATACTGATCTGGAGAAAGGATCCTATAATAAAATCTGTGTTGTTTCTGTAATTTTGTTTGGAATCCCTAAATCTTTTTCCCAATTAGCAGTTGATTCTATCACTCTCTCTTCACACCTAAATTGTTTATAATTTTCCTCTGCCCTTGAGGCGTGTGCGCACAATTTGGGACCAGGTGAGATTGTTTTTTCCATTGAGCCTATAAAAGGCCTGAATACTTTTGAATCTCGCCAATCTTCTGCACAGAGCTGGAATCCTCAATTGGATTTCAATTGTTTGATAAGAGGGTCTAGGATTCAGATCCTGATATGACGTAGGTTCTGAACAGTCACAGAATAAAGAGTGACAGAAATGTAGGTTGAACAACTAAATAAATGACAGTTGTAGCAGCAATGACGGCTGTCCAGGGAAAGAGAAAACATCATTGAAGGCTTTTTAGAGAAGTTGCAAAAGGGATGGACACTGAAACACGGAAGAGGAGTTCAGAGCTTGTTATGAAATAAAAATGTGTATACAGAAGGAGGTTATGTTAGCCTGTTAGAAAAGAGTTAGTACAGTGAGCTTTAAGTAGCAAGTTAGCTAATTGTTTTTCATGTAATTCATTTTCTTGTAAACACATACCTCTAATTCCTAGAATCTTCAATCACAGCTTTTCAGAACCTTTCCCTCCTATGGTTCCCTCTTTCTCTATGTTCTTCGGGTTCTTGATTAATTCCTAGAACTAGTTTTTTTTCATAACAGAGCTAAAGGAAAAGCCTAGAGCTGTGATGCAATGAGAAAAGTTACAATTCAAAGAGAGAATAGAATGATTCTCAATGATAATTTCAAAATGAGATTACACATTTTTTTATATAATGGTACAAGCCTAGATAGAAGGAAGCAAATCACCCCTAATAATCAGAAGTAATCTCATAAATAGTCAGATATAACTTCCTAGACAGTCTCCTAAATAGAATCCATAATTTCCAAGGATTTCAAACTTGATACACTAAAATAGTTTACATTTAATTTACAATCTACATTTACAGCTCAACAAATTTCTACTAAATTTTGTTGATTGGATAACATTTTCTGTTGTGGGCTTTAAACTTATTTGTCAAGGGCTAACAGTGATCTTTGTTACACATTGAGAATAGTAAAGCCAAGGAAGTCAAGACCAGTTTTTGAAGAGAGATTGAATGATATGGTTTTTTGTCCCCTTTCCTCGTTGATTTCAGGTCTGGAGGGGAAGCTTGCCCAAGGACTTTGTTTATCCTAAATCTCCCGAGAGAATCCTTTTTTGTGGTTGGAGGCGTGATATGGAGGATATGATCATGGTAATACTAAAAGAAATTTGTTTCTATGATCTCATTTTTACTTTACTTCTTCTGTTACGTAGTGTATGAAATAGAGAAATAGAGGCATAAGATGCTTGAACCAAATGTGTTTGAATAACACCACGGAACAAGGCTTAAATAGTTTATTATAATAAATACACATAATTAGAGGAAATTTTGTTTCCTATAAACTCAATACACTTTGCCTATAGACCATAAATACAACATATTCAATTCTGATTTTCAACGTTTTCTAAGGCAATATATAAAATCTTTAATTTTAAGAGCCGGATAAAAAGTTACGCTTGATATGATATATTAAGCAATTTTTGGAGGAGTCACGGCATTTCTGTGTCCCTGCAACTGTTTATTTGTGGTGGGCATCAATACTTTTTTTGGGCCTGTCCAAGTTCTCTCTATTTGTTTAGGTTTTGGATGCATCTTTAGCACATGGATCAGAACTCTGGATGTTCAATGATGTTCCAGAAAAAGAAAGAGAAAAGAAGCTAACTGATGGTGGCCTTGACATAAATCGATTAGAAAACATATCTCTGGTTAATCGCGATGGGAATGCTGTTATACGTCGCCACTTGGAAAGCCTTCCCTTGGAATCATTTGATTCAGTAAGTGACATTTCTTAGTTTGTCCTTTACGTGTCTTTGCTACATTATCTCCATTCTTGATGCATGTCACTTACAGGCTCTGCCATATTGATGCTTGTCAGGATCTTACTGGATTTTTGTTACTATAGCTGCACAATTATATACAGGGGTTGGAAGCAAGTTGGGGGATTAAAGTTAAACTGTATAATATGGGTGTTGAATTATGGGTGCAAATATTAGACAGTGCAATAAATATATATTGATTGAATAATAAATATAAATTTGATCGTAAGAAATCCCTAAAATTAAGGGATTGAGATTAGGTGTGTATTTGGTAGATGTGTTACTGATTTATAGACTTTATTTCAGGAGATTAATTTCCTTTTATTTCAGGAGATTTATTTACTTTATTTTAGGAGATTTATTTCCTCTTATTTGGATTTCATTTTTCTAGAAATACCCATGTATTGTTTCTTTTTTGTATCAAGAAAAGTAATTCCATAATTATTGCTTATTGCTTACACAATTTTCCACTGTGGGGAATCATTTGAAATTGTGCCTACAACAGTTAGAATGTTTTCAATTTAATTGTGGTGGAAATTCTGGCCTTTGCAGATATTGATTTTGGCTGATGAATCAGTAGAGGATTCAGCAATTCAAGCTGACTCTAGATCTCTTGCCACTCTACTTTTAATTCGTGACATACAAGTGAGTTCGTAGTCTAACGGAATTTAAGCTTTGATATGATATATCTTGACAAGAGTCTATGTATATGCTATCCGATTTCTTCTGCTACTAGAAAAGCACTATCATTTTCTATGTGTAGATCATGTAATGCCCAATTGTTGTCATTAAAAGAAAAACCTGTAAGCATTTGATATGGATAGAAACTTGCATACTTGATATTTTGATTACCAAGGGAAAAATCAATGAGTGCATTCCTTTACTGCTCTGTACATAATATATATATATGTATGTATGTATGTAGAGGAGTCTGAATAGAAAGTACAAATCAAGGCTATATAGCCTATGACAACTTCTTTTTTATGAAAATAAGCATGCAAAAGCATCACTATGTTGATTACAATCTCAACTAGGTGACACCATAATTGTTAAATATATGATTTTATTACATTAAACAGGAAGATATGATATGATTTGATAAGAACGTATCTTACTAAACCCTAAATCCTTATTATTGTATCTCTTCGTTATAAAATAAGAACATTCGTGTGTACACCACACATGGATTTCATTATATTCCTTGGTTTCTCTCATCTGCACATGGTACCAAAGTGGTATCATTCTTCGTGACTTGTTTTGTCACTAATAATTTCAGCAGTAATCAATTTCAATCATCTGCCGCACACTTCAAATATGTATTAAAGATGAAAACAGTTCAAGTTGGAGGGCCGGACCAGAACCAACAAAAAAATTATGAGAATCTAATGGAAGGCAAATCAAGTCTGTCATTATAAAATTTAACGCTATAAAAGGAGGGAATACCATCCCAACGGTAATAATCTTGATTTCTAATACCAAAGTTCCAAGTTGATTAGCACAACAAATTACTTCTCTATATATGTGAGGCATAAAATGTCATGATAATAGTCTTACATTTTGATTACACCTTCTAGGTACCACAAAAGTAGCTTTATAAAAGTTGTCAAACAGATAATAAGTAGTCATTCTAACATTCCCCTCAAGTTTTGAGCATATATATTGAATACAACAAGATTGAAACATATAAACAAGAGTTGGTAAATTCAATACTAATCTCCTTGGATGACAACTTCTCTTGAACAAAATAGAAGTCAATCCATGTTTTAATTCTTTTATGAAACATTGAATTGGAGACAATGTGAAGGGTTGCCTAATTGTAACAATACAACTTCATCTGTAGTTTAACAAAATTTTAACTCTTCATGAAGGTGTTTAATCCAAAAAGTTCACAGGTAACTATAGTCATAGCTAGATATTTAGATTGTTATATGAAGCAAGGAGAATGAGTTTTTATTTTTATGGCTTTAGAAAATGTTTAGGATTCTTTAGTAATTTTCTGAGAACCTTTTGCATAAGTCTTTTTATTTAAATATTTGTTGGTACATTGGTCTCAAGATTCAGATATTATATTTTTATCTTATATTAAGGTATTATTTTTAACACCGCAATATGCTATATGTGTGGGTAGGTAATACTTGTAAGGGTGTTACAGCACCTAATTGCATCATCTATGTGGTATCCTTTGCAAAAAACGATTGGATGATCTTCATGACTTCCACTTGTGAATATTACGATCAATTATTTTTTCTTTGTCGTCAGCCTTATTAACTGATCCTAGTTCCCCTTGAAGCTTACGTATTTGACTTCATTTCTGGGAGTTTCAATATCTTGTCTTGTTATATTGTTTCTGAAGTTTTTGATGTTTTATTTCAGGCTAGGCGTCTTCCTTATGTAGCTATGGCCAGTCAAACTCATGGAGGAAGCTTCTCCAAAGGCTCGTGGATTGGGGAAATGAAACAGGCTTCTGATAAAACTGTTATAATTAGTGAAATTTTGGATCCTAGGACAAAAAATCTTCTCTCTATGTCAAGGATTAGTGATTATGTTTTATCAAATGAACTTGTCAGCATGGCTTTGGCCATGGTTGCAGAAGATCGGCAGATAAATGATGTATTGGAGGAACTCTTTGCAGAGGAGGTACACTCTTTTGATAAAGTTAAGGGACAGATTATATTACATGTTTTTGCATACATTATTTCAAAAGTACTGAAAGGCCTGCCAAGTTTGCTTATTAGTTACGTTATGTAGTTCCTATGTTATAGCAAATTGACAAATTCACATCCCTTTCAGTTAACCTGAATATTCTGTGGGAGCTGTAAACCCTTAATTATAAAACATTTATTTTCGTTTCATGCTTCATAATTTAATGAGTTTTCTTTTCTGGAATTCTGTTAGGGAAATGAGATGCATATAAGGCCTGCAGATCTATACCTTTGTGAAGGTGAAGAATTGAGTTTCTATGAAATAATGTTACGAGCTCGGCAGAGAAGAGAGATTGTGATTGGCTACCGTTTAGCAAATGCAGAGAGGGCAGTCATTAACCCCCCAGCGAAAACTGACAGACGGAAGTGGTCATTGAAGGATGTTTTTGTGGTGATTACTGAAAAGGAATGAGGTATTTGTGGACAGGGCAAACGATGTTCATGCCGGTGGTTTTGGAGTGATGACGTCCAATTGTAAGCATTTGGTAAAATCACCTCTGTAATTTCTTACCTTGTAAGTAATTCACTGGGTCCTTCTTGGTGTAACACTAGAGTTAAAGGAAGTGAAGAAAATTAAAACGAATTACTTTCTGGAAAATTAGAGACTAAAGTTGGGATTTTTAAATGTAGGGACTAAACTGACTTTCATTTCTCTTTTTAAAAATGAATGGATGGATTGTTATTAAAGCAATGCAAGCTGGACTGTGTAATGAAGCATCCCATTTATGGTAACTAAATGTCTTTAAGAAATGAATCCTCTCATTCTTAATTTCACATGACCATGTTGGAATTTTTGCATTTTCCCTTATTTTGGTGGGTATTAAATAGCTTATTTAATATTTATTAAATTAGAGATAGACAAAAACACTTTGGACAATTTATTAAATGGAAAATTGGATTTGAAATTAGTGATTTGAACAATGTTTTGAACTTGATTGCTAATTGAATGAAAAAGGGGATGTGTTATTCTTTCTCGTATTCTTCACTAAGTTCACATCTATTTTAACTTTAATTTTGAATGAATAATAATGATGATGAAAATGTTTATTAATCTTATTATCTTTGAGCAAGGTTTGTGAAATTCAAGCTCATAGCTTAATGATGACCATGTTTCCTAATCACAACACACTTAATATTTAACTTTTTTGCTAAGTGAAAAGTTATAACTACCATAACTGTCATAGCTACTTTAGTTGAAAACCTTGTGTTTTAATTGAAAAAATGAATTATTATTATATGTAATATGTTTATTCACGTATATTACTCTAATCATCCATCAAGATGGACACTCTTGTATCTTTTTGTATCTTTTAGCATCTTGTCTCTCAAAATGTGTCAATACATTTTGCTTTATGTTTGAAATTATGCAATTGAAAGCAGAAAACTTACATTTACGCTTCTAACTTGATTATGGACCAGATAGATGTGTGTTTAGTGTATTTTTTATTCTTTGACGGTTGATGTTTATAAATTAAATTATAGTTCTACTTTGTTTCTATGTTAAAGTTATGTCACATTAGAAAACTGAGTTAGTACATATATAACTCAAGATATAGAATCAATCTATCTTAACATCTTAAATCCCAATTTAGTAATATTTTTTATCATTTATAAAATTTAAATGTTGGAATACAACTCAATCCAATTCATTTGTGGCGGTTTGGTTAGAGTTGGATTTAAAAGAAAATAATCAACTTGCAATTATAATTCTAGACATTTTCTCTTAGCATTTCCGTATAATTATAATTCTATAAATATATATATTTATAGTTCCATGAAATGTTCAAATTATCTATAAATCCTAAATAATCTGATCATATATTTAGAAATTAATTTTAAATTATATAATTTAAACTTTAAAAATATATTCTAAATTATATAATTTATAATATATTCAGAAAGTTAAAAATATATTTCAAATTATATAATCAAAAATATATTTTTAAATTTCAGAAGGATATTTTGAATTACATAATTTGAAACTTTAGAATGTATTTTTAAACTTAAAATGTATTTTCAAACTAAAATATATTATATAATTAATATAAAAAATAAATTATAGACATTTTAGACTTTTTAATATTCATAAACAACACATAACTTAAGTAAACACCATGTTATGATATATATTCATAAACTTTTATATCAATGAGATATAAATACTTAATTTAGTCACTTATATATTAATATTTTTCATATAAATACTTACTTAGATAATATAGAAAAAATATTCTAAGTATATATTTTGATTGGATGAATGACCATATAAAAGTATTTTATATTATTGTGCAAACCATGTTTTTAAAATCAGATCAGTTACTAAACTAAATACAGATTTAAAGTTTTTGGATAGGTTTATTTTACCTTTGTCCAATGTTTGAGTTCATTGATAGATTATTCTTTAACTTAAATGAAAAATATATGTAAAAAAATATTATTGTTAAATAATAGAATAAGTTTTCTCAAAAATTAAAAAAAAAAAAAACAAAACGTCTATTAAGAAAACCTATTATTAGATTAGATATTTTGTTAAAAGGAAAAGAATCAAAACTTAAACGGGCAGTCGAAATCCCTCCCATCCCATTACTTGTAAGAAAAACCTTGAACAGGGAGGCAGACAACAGACACAGAGAGAAAGGGATAGAAGCGAACAAAAACCCTACCCTAACCCATATTTATGTTATTAGGTTATTCCTCCATTGATCTGTCTGGGAAGGCTGTTCAAAACCTGCCCTTGCGAGACCCCTCCTTCCACACCCCTTCCCCACCCCACAACTCCGCTCTTTAGAACAACACTATGGATGATCTGGAGAAAGCGATTCTTATTATGTTTGATGAATCTGGAGCCCTTGACGATGACTTGAAGAAACAGGCCAAACTTTACTGTAACGCTGTTAAGGAGAAGCCATCAATTTGTAGACTTTGCATTGAAAAATTATGCTTTTCAAATCTTGTTCAAGTCCAGTTCTGGTGCCTACAGACCTTACATGAAGTCATTCGAACACGTTACTTGACAATGACCCCAGATGAAAGGCACATGATCAGGGGCTCCGTCTTTTCAATTGTGTGCCTCGAAGACAAGAACCTCACAAGGGTTTTGGAAGGCCCTGCCTTTATAAAGAACAAACTTGCACAGGTTTTGATAACTTTGATTTACTTCGATTACCCTTTGGTTTGGTCCTCCGTCTTTGTTGATTTTTTTCCACACTTGAGCAAGGGAAACGTGGTCATAGACATGTTCTGTCGAGTTTTGAATGCCCTTGATGATGAATTGATTAGTTTGGACTACCCTAGAACCCCTGAAGAGTTGACTGTTGCGAGCCGGATTAAAGATGCAATGAGACAGCAGTGTGTCTCTCAGATAGTCAGGGCCTGGTATGACATTGTTTCTATGTACCGGAATTCTGATCAAGAGCTATGCGCTAGTGTGTTGGATTCCATGAGGAGATACATTTCTTGGATAGACATCGGATTGATAGTCAATGATGCTTTTATCCCTTTGTTGTTTGATTTGATTTTGGTTGGTCCTCTGTCTGATCAGCTTCGTGGTGCTGCAGTCAGATGCTTGTTGGCAGTTGTTTCTAAGCGAATGGAGCCCCAATCCAAACTGTCGTTGTTGCAAAGCCTTCATATTAGTCGTGTACTTAGGTTAGTGTCCGAGAATGGCGTGTCCGAGAATGGCGATGCTGATCTGGTCTCTGATTTAGCTGCATTTCTTACTGGGTATGCTGTAGAGGCCTTGGATTGCTTCAAACGCATAAATTCTGAGGATGCTAAAGGAATCTCTATGGAGCTTTTGAGTGAAGTTTTACCCTCCATCTTCTATGTAATGAAGAATTTTGAGTTAGATGCTACATTCAACATCATTCAATTTCTTTCAGGTTATGTTGCCATTTTGAAGAGCTTTGCTCCTTTGCGGGAGAAACAGCTGCTTCACCTGGGGCAGATATTGGAAGTTATCCTTGTGCTAATCCGATATGACCCAGCATACCGCACTAATCTTGATGTGATGGACAAAATTGGTAAAGAGGAGGAGGATAGGATGGTAGAGTTCAGAAAGGATTTGTTTGTTCTTCTTCGCACTGTGGGTCGTGTAGCACCTGATGTAACTCAGATGTTTATAAGAAATTCGTTGGCAAGTGCTGTTTCTAGTTCTTCGAATAGCAATGTGGAGGAGGTGGAAGGTGCACTTTCTCTTTTATATGCACTTGGAGAATCCATAAGCGAGGAAGCCATGAAAACTGGGAGTGGATTGTTGAGTGAGCTGGTGCTTATGCTTCTATCGACAAAGTTTCCTTGTCACTCTAATAGGCTTGTTGCCCTTGTTTACTTGGAGACAGTGACAAGATATATTAAGTTTATTCAGGATAATACTCAATATATTCCAATGGTTCTGGCTGCCTTCCTTGATGAAAGAGGCATACATCATTCAAACATCAATGTAAGTCGTAGAGCCAGTTATTTGTTTATGAGGGTTGTAAAACTACTGAAGATGAAGTTGGTGCCTTTTATAGAGACTATTTTGCAGGTAGCAATTATATAATCCATACCTATTTCATGTTTTTCTGTTTTTTTAAATGTACTCGACACTATATCATATAAACAAAATTATATATAAACTAATCCTGACTGCACTTTTTGTCTGGCCTTGATGTGCATGGGTGGATTGTGTGATTGGTTACTTCCGCCTTCTGTCTTCTCGATTCTTTAAAATGTTCTGTTAAATTCAGAGCCTGCAAGACACTGTTGCCCAATTCACTATTATGAATTATACGGCAGAAGAGCTTTCCGGGTCGGAAGATGGTAGCCACATTTTTGAGGTATTCTCCCAAAGTTTCAGGATTATTGACATTTCTGTGAATTTTTTTGTTATTTTTCTTCTCTTATATTCATTGAGGCACTTTGACAGGCAATTGGTTTATTGATTGGAACAGAAGATGTCCAGCCTGAAAAGCAATCTGATTATCTTTCTTCTTTGCTCAGTCCTCTTTGTGGGCAGGTTGTTTGTTACTTAAAAATGCAAGAGACTTTCTAATCCAAACAATAATAACAAAATATCGCAAGATACTTCATAGAAGTTATTTGTACCCTTGTATCCAGAAGCATTTCTTCTTTTGAGATTATTGTGGTTAGTATTTGGTGCATATAATTTCCTATCCTCGGTTAATACAGGTTGAGGCATTGCTTATAAATGCCAAGTTATTGAATGCTGAGGAGGCCAATGCCAAAATTGCTGTAATCCAGCAAATTATCATGGCAATTAATTCTCTCAGTAAGGTGCTTTTTCTAATTTAGACTTATACTTCCCCCAACTTTTATATATTCTTTTATAAAAGCCTCAAAACTCAACAAATTAGTGATAAAAAGATTTACATTTTGTTTGTTTGTCTTAATTTGAAATTTAACGGGTAGTATTGTGGGAAAATACATTAACTGTTTTGTTTTCACCTCCATTCTTACTATTTTTTACATTATATAGGGCTTTAGCGAGCGTCTTGTAACTGGTAGTCGCCCTGCAATTGGTCTCATGTTTAAGCAGGTTAGTATTTTCAAAATTATTTGGTTGATGTTCCCTGGAGTTGTATATGGTTTATCAGATGTATAGTTTTTGTCTTTTTTTGTTTTAAGCTTTAGAAAATAATCTTGTTACAATCTTCTCAAATTTAGAAAGAATAATATGTTTCTTTATATATGAATAATGAGGCCATTGAACCTATAAATACATGAGCCTGCTGGTTATTTTTAGGAAATATAGAGAGCTAATTCAAAGAAAACAAATCCTGTAATTATGGGATTGGTTTTAAATACACAATCCTAATATTAATAGCAAGATACACTTGTAAGAAAGAATAAAATTATAGTAAGGATAAAATAAAACTTCCTAAAATACATAATGAGCGTCATGGTTTTGACAAATCTTATAGATGAAAATGATGGGTTTTTGCTATATAATGTATAGAATCCATCTTTGCATAATTCTTTGTGTGATTGATAATTTTTCAAGCCTGTGTTTATTTTCATTAAACTTGTGTTTGGTTTCTTAAGCTTTTGTTTTGCTAAATCTTGTCATTTTGTCTTCTATGTAGACACTGGATGTACTTCTTCAAGTTCTTGTTACATTCCCAAAAGTAGAGCCTCTGCGAAACAAGGTATGAATTATATTTAGTGATTAAAAAGTTGTTTGCTTAAAATAGATCTGTAAATTTTATGTAATATCCATGTATGGTATGTAGGTCACGTCTTTTATACATCGCATGGTGGATACACTAGGAGCATCTGTCTTTCCTTACCTTCCAAAGGCATTGGAGCAGTTACTTGAAGAAATTGAAGTACATACTATCTTTAATTTCTTTAACTTAAATCCTTTTAAACTTCTATATATAAATGCATTTCCTTGCATTTTGTGGTTGGTGTGTTGAAGATTTCCTTGCATTGGAATGTGATGACATTGAGAATAATATTCCTCTCACACGTTATCTTCCCATGGTTGGACCATTTGGATATATGATCCCATTAGGATCGATATGCATATGCATATATGACAATTACGCCTGGGATTCTAGAATGTTGCACGGATATTGCTGTAACCTTGGTGCTACTTTATTCCATCTTGAAATCTTTTTGGCATTTGAGGATATTCCTTTCCTCTAACTGCGGGGTGTCTGACTGTCTGTCATGTTTTGTTATCTTTGGTACATTTTTGGTTTAATTATTCATTTGGTCCCTATAGTTGCAAAATTTTCCTTTTAGTTCCCATAAAAAAAACCCTTAGTCCCTAGACAGTTTATTTTAAATACCTTTTAATCCCTACATAATTCATTTTAATCCCTTTTAGTGTCAACATAAATTCGAAATGGTATGAGTAGGGACTACAGGGGTATGGGCTCTTTAAAGGATGGGAAAAAGATTGTTGTTTACGATACAAAAACATAGGAGCATTGTCCCTTAATGAACCAAAAATGGAAAATGTCCTATTTATGGATAATTTCAAGAAAGGAACGAGTTTGATACTATTTCTATTTGTAGACAATGGCAAGTGATTTAAGTTGCAATTATTTATAATTTTTATTTAGTAATGTCTAAGAAATATGTTCTTTATTTGGGTTTGAGAATTTGCAATTATATATTTTTTATGTTTTATTAACCTCTATACTTATCTTGGTATATATTTTACACGTATCATATCCTATATATTTTTAGAATAATCATAAATTCATATGGATAGTATCTTATTTGTGCATCATACTTTGAGTTTGATCCTAATTTGAAATGTTAGAATATATGAAAATGTCCAAAATACCTTATAATATCTAGATTATCTTAAATTATACTTTAGATTAGATTCGCTTTTTGCTATTATTTTTTAGGATTGGTTTGTTACTTTATTTCCTTGATTATAACTTTTATCAATAAAACTTAGTGCTTTTTTAGGTTTTATGAACATATCATCAAATCAATATCAAATTCAGATTGTTCATTCCCTTATTTTCTCTTCCTTCTATATGTAAAACCTTGTAATTTCAATATAGTATTAGAACAGTACCATCCTCTGGAGCTGTGCTGTTATCAGTCTACTGTTGAAATCTTTCAATACTGGATTTCTACTTTGTTTTCATGGTTGTTCCTTCACTTTAGTAGTCTTTGTTGATGCAATCATTTTCATAATCACCACTATAACGTCCTCCATCAAGCCGTCCTTGACCATTTTTCTTCATTCCAACCATTTTCTTAACTGGTTTTGTCGACTGCTGTGACTTCTACAACATTCATTTTATTGGCATGTTTAAATATATTCTGGCTGAGTTTCTCTTTAAGTTTTGATCTCTGCCATGCAGATATACTGGCATGCTTAAAGACATCTTTGTAGTCTTCCCAGGGAATCCTGATGAAACAACCTTTATAAAAAAAATAGTCCTGGCTCATGCAGATTAACTTAAAAGTATTGGCTTGTCCTGGGGCAGTCCCTAAGAATCATCTTAGTACTACCATTCTATGGTCTCATCATATGATTTAGTTTATTTTTCTAAAGTGTTTTTTGTATCAATCTTCAGGCTGGCTGTTAGAATATATGGAAATATCCAAAATATCTATTCATACGAAATTATGAGTATATGAGTATTGTAATTTCTGTCTTCCTCCCTCTGTATCAAAATAACCCCAAAATTCAATACATGTTTTGCACCTGAATTTGGTTGTTTCATTTGGTTTTGGTTTGAAGATAAAACTGTATAATGTCTTGTTTACGTTTTATTGCAGCCAAAGCAAATGGTTGGTTTTCTTTTGTTACTCAATCAACTTATCTGCAAGTTCAATAATTTGGTGCGTGACATTTTGGAGCAAATATTTCCAGCTGTTGCTGAGCGGATATTCAGTGTTATTCCTAGAAATGGGTTACCTTCTACTGGTCCTGATGCAATCACTGAGGTATGAAAATGTTGGTGCAGTTTTCTAATAAATTTCTAATAAGTAACTGGGATATATTTTTCCTTCTCTTGTAATACTTGCTTTAAGTTATCTTTGTTATATGATTTGATTATTTTGTTCTTCAAATTTTAAGAAGTTTGTACTTGTGCTATGTGATAGTAACTATGCTTGTTTTTTGTTCTTTTGTCAAATATTCACTTCTCTATGTTTTTTTTTACTTTCTACAAGTTTTGGAGCTACAATATTCACTTCAAATTTCTTAGATCTTGGACTTAGTGTCCAACAATCCCTTAAAATTGACCTATAAGGGAAGATTTCCCCTAGGTTTAGGAGTTCTATGATTTATAATTATAGAAAAAGGAGCAGATCTTATATAATCAAGAATATTTAGACCATATATGTATTATTAGGAACGTTTGTATTTATTCCTGCATTATATCTTTATTATTAGAGGATATTAAATCTCCTTTATTTATTGTATTGATTTCATTTTCTCAATATAAATAAAACATCCTTGTTATCTTAGAAATGTAGGGTTTCAACTCAATGTCTTTGTCTTTCCTGTACTTTAACACTATTTAAGTCATATGTCTTGCTTTGGAACTAAACACCACCCTTGAGGCTTCAATTAAGGCAGCTAGAGATCACAACTATGGTGGCTAAGGGTCCGAAATTTGAGCAACTTTCTAATAGAAACAATGACACTGCTTTATCTATTCTGGTACTTAGTCGCTGTGCTGTGTCTTATGAAGTGAGTTTTTTTCTTAGTTCATTACTTAATTGTTTCAAATGTGAAATCCATTGTAGAAAAGCATCTTTTGTGTTACCGTCTAGCTTATTCTCTGCTTATAAATAAACCCTTTCAAATATATGTGCACGATTATAAGATTATCATTATTATGTTCCTTTTTCAGGAAGTTCGTGAATTGCAAGAACTTCAGCGAACATTGTATACATTTCTTCATGTGATTACTACACATGACCTCTCTCCTGTATTTCTTTTGCCAAAATGTGAAGCATACCTGGATCCAGTGATGCAGTTGCTTTTGTTCTCTTCTTGTAATCATAAGGATATCCTTGTAAGAAAGGTATGTGTAGTGTTTTCTATTTATTCAACTGGGTCATTATTTTTCCTGGACCAGTTTTCTCGACAAAACATACATTCTAAATCATACTTCTTATTTTCACAATTTAGGCATGTGTACAGATTTTTATTAGATTAATTAAAGATTGGTGTGCCCAGCCTTACGAGTCAAAGGTATATTCTACTCACTCCTAGTTATCCCATTGTTTGATATTTTTTTCCTAAATGTCTAATGGTTTTCAGGTTCCTGGTTTCCGAAGTTTTGTGATTGAAGCATTTGCTACAAACTGTTGTTTGTACAGTGTGCTGGACAGATCTTTTGAGTTCCATGATGCAAATACTGTAAGATACATGAATTATTGTTTTATATTCTTTTAGTCACTTTGTTTCATTCAATTGGTATGATACTACTATTCAAAACCATTGCACATATTGTTGGTCCTCACTTTGGCTACTTCTTGTAAGATTGTTTATATTGCATAACAGAAGAGTTTGTGGTCTCATTCTTTGTCCCTTTAAGAAAAATATTTGCTTGTATGTTTTTAATAAAAAATGGATGTCATTTGAGGAAGTTCAAGAAAAAAGCTCCCAAGCAGAATTTAAAAATTTATTTTACATGTACAACATGAACAATGTGGATACAAGTGAACATTCATAATATCTTTTTTTGGAGTAATAACAGGAGGATAATGAATATAAGGGGGCTCAGGTTACATAATTATAGAATTGAAATATTTTCAACAAGAGACTATTACATACAATATGGCTCTTGATTTTAGAATCTGGAACTGTCTAAACGTTATCATCTAAAGAATTCTTTCTAAGAACTCGTTGCTTTTTCCTGGATTGTAACCGGAGTTTATTATAGACGTCTAGATTAACTTTAATGGATGGATTGTATCCATGAAAAAAAATTAATGGATAGATTGAATTGGATTATTTTATCAATTAGATCACGATGAATAAGATTTTTTAATTAAAGTTTTGATGGATCAAAAAGGATTAATAGTTTTTTTTTTATCTTATCCATTATAATTCGGAATAAAATTTATCTAATCCGTTGTCCCTAGTCTTATGGTTTGTTTATTTGTTTAAAAGTGCGTGTATATTCAAGGGTGTCTCCTTGATCTTAGATTTGCTATGGAATAAGTGCATGTTTGAAACTGTTGTTCTAGATCAGAAGCTATGATTAGATGGTAGGAAAAAATAAGCTAATATTTTGCAAAATAAGTTGAACCGAACAAAGATTGTTTGGCTTGTCTAATGAGCTCCCTGTGTTTGGTTTGTTTGAAGGGAATTTTTTTAGCCGAAAAAGAAAAAAGAGGGAAAAAATGTATGATCTTATGAACAACCATCACGGTGTAATTGGAGCATACTAGTATATGGTTTTTGGTGTTTGTTTCTTTGGAAGATATACTTAAAATATTTGTATATTTATTTAAGTTAGCTAAGAAAGCTAAATTTCTTATCCTAGGGCTTTGATGGTTTATGCAAATTTTTAGTACTGATGTTCTTCTTCCTTCTATTTTTTATTTTCTGTACAGTTTGTTTTGTTTGGAGAAATTGTGCTGGCACAGAAGGTAATGTATGAAAAATTTGGGGATGATTTTCTCGTTCATTTTGTATCAAAAGGATTATCTTCCGCACATTGCCCACGAGATTTGTCGGAGGAATATCGTCAAAAGTTGCAGGTAATCAAAGTTTATGGCGGTGAAATGTTTAGAGTATGGTCCTTCTGAAATAATCGAAATTCTTTTTCCCAATATAACATCCTGGAACTTCTTCTCTGCCATGGTTATGTTGCGAGTAATTTGATGAAAAGATTAGTTATGCTCCGTAATGTCTCTTGCTAAGTAAAATGTGAATAGTAGTGCGTGTTATTTTATAGATGAATCAGCCGATGAATGTGTTGTGGTGGGCTAAATAATACGATATTTTTGTGCAGTGTGGAGATTTAAAGGCACTAAAATCTTGCTATCAGTCAGTAGTGGAAAATTTGAGACTACAGCAGAATGGAAGCCTTGTATTCAGATAGCATACTTGTATTGGAAAAATTAGCGAGTCCTCTACCTATATATATATATATGGCTTTGTTTTTTGGCCGTCTCCTAGTTTGGGGTTTGATTTCTTTCTACAGAAGGTAGTTACGATTTGTTTTTGATGAAATCAAGTTTGAGCTCTTTTTGATTTATTTTACAATCAGTATTAAATATGTTGCCCCTCGATAGTGCGGTCATGAAACGGTGGGGCACACTGCAGGGTTGTGTATATAGCTTTTGCGGACGAGCAATGGATGTTCTACTGGCCCTAATTTTGACGACTTCCTCATGCAACCTCACCAATCAGCTAATTGTCTCAGGTCTTTCTTTATTCTTTTTGTCCCACACTTGTAAATTTTTGCTATTCTCTTAACACTAGAACTTCCATCCATCGGTTTCAAGCTTGTCAATATGAGGTCAAATTTTGGTTTTTCATTTCTCCCTGCCATATCGTTTCCGTTTCCTTTGAGATTTGTTGATGTCCATTCTATTTACTCCGTTATTACAATCACATTTTTATTTCAATAAATTGAGAATATTGTTATTACATTTTAAATTTTCTAATTAAAATTTAATTTGTAAATGATGTGATTATTTGAGGAAAACAATATATCACGTACATACAAGTTCATAATTAGAATCACATTCACAGTACAGTTCTCTCCGTGAATTAGTGCCTATACCTTTGATTAGTCATCAAGTGCTCTAACCTAAAATCTATGAACAATAACATATTTGCAAATAACAATGAATAAGAATAATATGCATATATGACAAAACTGAGTTTTTACGTGGACACACTATTAGGAATCCCTCTGCATGTAACGCCGGGTTGAGAGGTAGGGGCAAGTAACTCGTAAGGTAAAACACCTGGACCACAGCGGTTTCTGAGTGTTGGATCAGAGTTCCTTCGCTCAATCTCCTTCTCAATCCCTCTGACTTCTGCGGAGAACCTGTAGAATGCGTGGATGATCTCTGCATCACCTGTCCAAATGGATGACTGTTGGCGCTCCCCCAAATACTCCTCGTCAGGTGAGTGGGTAGAGAGTGTGTCAACTATGGCCATATATTTTGTAGCTTGTAACAAGCTGGGCAGCGCATTGAGGAAATACTTTTCGGGATCTGTCAAGAAATTCGCATGTTTTTCACTATTTTTTTCTTCTTCGTCTTCTGGGATTAATCTTCTCATCAGCGGAGGACGATTAGGCACATAACCTCCGTAAGGGTACTGCCCAAAATTAATAGCTGCATGCTGTGCGGATACCGTCCAAATCAAAGTGGTAAGTATAGACACAAGATCCTCACTACTATTCAACGTCGGCCACCACCTTTCATGCCTGAGATCAGCATGCCCCACATTGATTGACTCCGAGTACCATGCTTGTAGCTCCCTGTCACTACAAATCTGGCTTGGATGCCGGTAGTAGTGCTTCACATAGGCGCTGACCCACTTCTCAATTGCTGACCAGACCAGAAGCCCATCCGCAGCATACGGGTAGTCTTCTATAACCAGCTTTATACCATTTGGTTGTGTAGCGTCAGGTACCGCCATTCCCCTGCAGGGATGGATGGATAGATGGATCATGCAATGAGACTCATTTATAAGATTCGTTCAACTCAGAAATGTGTCTCTTTTCGTTTTCAACTAACCTGCGTATGAGATCTGCCGGAAGGCCCTCCATGTCAAAGCGCCACAAGTTTTTGTATGCAGCAGAACTGATCTCCGCGCAGTACCGCCCGGGTGTGAAACTAGACTCGATTATTCCATCAGCATTGATCAGTTTCTGACGAGCTAAAGCATTGATATCCAATGTGTACCTCATGTGTGGTTCCAACAGCTTAAAAACAGGATGCATTGCACTTAATTGTCTATGAGCAGACAATATAAATGGTTCCGTGCAGGCATGTGTGCGTAACCTGTATACAATTTACCAACGAATTTTGATAAGTTAACCAACAAGATGTAATCAAATTGTAGTTAAATAATATATATGGTGCTTCCGGATTCGCTTACCAATGGTTAACAAGTTGGTGCACTCCAGCATCATTGGCACAAACATGAGCTTTGGCAAGTTGCCACTTCCAATATGTAGTTGCATCCACAGGAGGGGTAACTACGCGTTTCGATCCGGAACTTGGTCCGAGGCTAAGTTCTATAGCAATTGGTTTGAGAGTGCCAAGCGGTGTCAAGAAAAATATGGTGCGGGTGGCATAGGATTTTCTACCGTCAAGGGCATTGATCCCGTCAACAAATGGAAAATAGACATCGTGATAATTTATCATAAACAGCTTATTTGCCTCTATTGCCTGAAAAATTCCAAGTAACAAATTTAGTGCTAGGGTCCCAATCATGGGATTTGGCGACAAAACATTGTTAGTTATTTTATCGAGGATTTTGAGGAGTACCTGTTGCACGGTCATGCCATTAAGTTGTCCCAGAATATGCTCTTCTTGGAGTGCAGACTCTTGGTGGCCATACATTTCCGGTTCAAGTTTGCTCACCGGTGGGAAAACTTTAAGCCGCTCAATATTAACAGGGTTGACTCCAGCTATTGCTTGCCTGGCGAATTCGTCATCTCGAAGCCAGGCAAACTTGTCCTCTGTATGGTAAACACATGAGCTCATTAGTTTAATCAGCCAGAAGAGTAAATACAACACCTCGGTTACATTAACAATTATATATTAGTCCACATACGAAACAATATAATCAACGATTGGATAAAGGTCTGGTTGCACACTGGCACTTAATTGTGATGTGAACGTCCTCCGTTCACGGACCTAGTTGAATATATAAAGTTTCACACTTCCGAAGTGAAAACAATAGCATGAATGAAACAATCTTAGAACAAATTAGACAGATTATAAGGGGTAGGCAGACCAAAAATATTTTTAATTAAAAACTATATAGCATTGCTAGTCCTTAAATAAAGACACGCCAATACCTAATCTAACAATGAGATCTAAAATTGAAATATTTCAACAAAGACGTAAAAAAGGGAGCTTTAGTTATGAAGGATAAGTTAGTTTACGCCACAAATATACTCACTGGAAATAATCTTGGGAGTGTCATACTTGAGAAGTCCCTGGCTGCATTGTTGTATCTTTATGAGCAGTTGTGAGAATGGGATTTTGTTTATAATTTCATCTTGCAAGGGCTGGCCATCATTGTAAAGGTCGTCAAAGTCTGAAAATCGGTTGAAGTCATGGTTATTAGCAGAAAGACTAGCCTTAAGGCCAGGGATCAAGTTATGGAGCACTGCCTGGAGCCTCTTCATTACGAATGTGTGGAGTTTAGACTCGTGGAATTGCTCGTCTCTTGGTACGTACATAGGCTGTGGCAACTCCACACGACTCTCAGCATGCATATCTGTAACACGCAATTTACAGTGTTATGCCAACGTACGTAAAACACACTTCTCTCCTCCCCAAATCAAATCATTAAAAAAATATGAATCAACCTTAGAAGTTGTTAATGTTACCTGTATCAGTGGGGGCGCGACCAGTACGGCAGCGTCTTGGGTACGGATGGTTTTGGGTTCCACCAAGAGTGGGTCTGCTAAGCTCAATTCCTTCATCTGGATTACCCAGATCGTTGTATATGTCGAAATCATATATTCTATCAGACAATTTTCTAACTCCTTTCCCATCACCTCTAAGACTTACCAACTCCTTCTCCCTCAATACTCTAAGCCCAGCAGGTGTATCACCAGGTAAATATGCCTGACAAAACAAATCAAATTATATAAAAACCAGAATTAACAGAATAAAAATAAAAAATCTTGTACGTAATAAATTATTAGTTGTATCTTTCTGTGAGTGGGTGTATTAAATTGGGTAGCGTCCATGTTGTCGGTGGTTGGTATACGTAAGCTTAAATGAACCCCAACATTACTCAGTAAGAATTCTGAAAACTCATTTTACAGGTATAATAATCTATGGCTGCTTGTTTACGATTTGTAACTTGTGATTATTGAGGAAGACTTTTTCTTTGATGTAAAATAATATCAAAGCAGCCGATTCTACAATTGAAAGTTGAAAATTTTGGATAACAAATAAAAGGAATGCACGTTCAACTGGTTAGCATTAAAGAAACACAACTAGTGATTTAAAATTAAAAATGCTTTGACCTTTGACCTTTGACCTTTCTAAGTTGGTTACCTTACCTTGTTAGAAAAGAATATCCTCTCTCCTTGTACCCACGAGTTGCAGGGAAAATGAACTGCTCCACTCGCAAACCCTTCGATGACTATACTTTCCAAGAAGAACTCTCTTTGGTGTTTGTTTGTCACAGCAATAGCTCCAGGGACTCCAAAATTCGAGTCCACAATGAATTCGGTTGTATAATTAACTCTCTCTGCTTTGACACTGGATTTCTTGGACCAGTCCTTTAGGGCGCCTTTGTTGCTTTTCTTTGGAGATTTCGTTTCTAAGAAGCAGAAAAATTCATTGATTGCCAGCCATATACCAGTTAAAAGGGAGAAAAATAAATAATATTTGATAGGAAGAGAAATTTATGGGGTGGTGGAATTAACGATCGTGTTTTACGTAAAGAGAGTGGTGAGTTGTGATTGGCTTACTTGGATCAATGTCGTTGCTGATAAGCTCCAGAACAACATTTCTTGTTCCTATCCTATCACTGATGGCGTCCAAATGCTTGAGCATGGTCTCTCTGAAATCCTCTCTGGTCTTGTTCCTCACCGTTACCACAGCTCTGACCTTGAATTGCACTGGTTTCTCTGCATGCACTCTCAGTGTGGTCTTTATCAAATCCTGACTGATTGCTGCCACCGGAAACCTTGATGCCTTTCTCAACCTCGTACACCTTTTTGTGTTCTGGAAAGGAAGCAAGATAGGATTGAGGCCCAAGATGGGTTGGTTGTGTTGAAAAGTATTATTGTGAAGAAGCACTTTGGAGGAAGCACTTTGGGCGAACATGAGCTGGTTTGGAAGGGCCATGGGCATTTTGGCTGCTTCTTTTTCACAACGGAGGAAGAGTTGAGTTGAGTTTCTTATTTTGTTTAGGGCAGAAAGAAGAAAGAAAAAAAAAAAAAAAAAAAAAAAAAAAAAGAAGAAAGAGTTGAGTATGCGATGAGGCTGAGTCCTTCCCTCCATATTTATTCTATTTGTGAGTCTACACTTATATTTTCTCCCATTTACTTTGTTTCCCTCCCACCTACCAAGTCAAAACTATTTTTTTATTTTTTTAGGTGTAGAAACTCCGCGTGGACCAGAAACAAACTATTTTTATATTACTATTCTCTTGCCAGAAGTTATGTTACTGAATACGTTTCATATTATATCGGATGCATTCCTGCAAATGTAATTAACATCAGATTTATTTCTTGCGTTTTTCTTTTTTCTAAGAATTCCTTCTCTAAGTGTTTGTTTTAATCTTTTAAAAATCTTTAGAGGCTAAGAAAATTAAAATCAAAAGCAGTCATAAAATCAATTATTTCTTTTTAAAATGGTATTTTGTTATAAATAACCATAAATTAGTTTATAGTTTTTAGAATCTAAAAAAATATTCATTACATTATTTTATTCCAGAATCCCTCTTTTATAATTTATAATAAATCAACCCATTATCTAATTTTATGCTATAACAGTTTAATTTTTAGCAAAGAACGTCCATTGCTTTTGTAAAGCAAATCCCTTTTTCTCATATATTTACATTTAAGCAACGAAGCACAAAAAGCTTTTCGGAAACAAGCTAAAGTATTAACATTGTATCTACTTGTGTAATCAAATATTTCTTATAAAAGCAGTGATTGCTATTATTATTGGTACAAATAGAAGCGTACTTTAAGTCAATCAACTCAATGGTACCTTTTGAAGCAAAAAGGAGAGAAAACATATAATATTTTCCTTAGTGTCAAAAAAGCAAACGGTATATTTGCTTTAAACCAATTGTTGCACATTGTAATTCATTTATTTTTCCTCCATACGGGATAAACCATGTCCTATGTATGTGAAGAATGTATCCATGCATTTAAAGCATATTCAGAACAGAAAGAATGCCTTCCACATTGGCCATATTTTCACCTCATATATATTGAAAATAAAGGAAGACGAAGCGATGTTTGCTCTTAAAGAACTAAGTTGTCAACACCTCTCATTCATTAGAATAACGATACCTTAAGACTTCATTTGATTTTAAGTTTTTACTTGTGATTATCTAAACAAATATTGGTGATCTGTAAAAGCTTAGAGAGGTTTAATGTTAAACCATGTTTGGGTTAAGTAATCACTTTATTATCGTAATAAGTTTAAATGAACTCTAAAAATATAGTTAGGTAACAATATTGGTTAGACGTTTTGTCAAAAACATTCAACTTATATATTGGTTAGAGATAGACTAAGAAGACAGCCATAACATAAAAGTAGGAAGACTTTGTATCTTCTTCATTCAACATGACAAAAGAGAACAAGTTCATTCTATAGAGTAGTTAGTTATAATGAGTGCTACAACGAAAGTTTAAATCCCTCCATAAAATTTAACATAAGAGCTTGTTGAGAAACCATTTGACCAAAAAGTTATAATAGATATTTAGGTAAAAATATGGAATAAGGTTCAAAGCTAGGTTTGAAACAAAAGGTTTAAAACACAATATATCAACTTTGATGAAGTTTTCTATCAGCATATTAAACAACTTCTTGTTTTGATGTCTCTATATTATCGAAGTTGAACAATTACATGCGAATGCAAACATTTTTTCCAAAGATAAAGTGGTTCCTATCAATAATATAACCATTTTTTTGTTATAATTTCACACTTGAAAAGAAATCTGCAACACATTAACTTATGAGATGAACCATTGAAAATAAAATTTCAATCATATTTCCTTCACCTAATAAACCACTTAAGTTAGTTTATTTCACATGGTTGAATAACGAAATCTTGGGGAATTTAAACAGAAGTTAGCTGGAAACCCTGTTCTACAATTTGCTAACATTTTAAAAGTTTTGACTTTTCATTTATGAAAGGAGGATAGTTTATTTCACATGGTTGAATAAGAAGTGTTGGTAGGTGGTTTAGTCCAACTCCAATGAAGCGAATGAATCAAAGTCGGAAGTAAGCCTTAGCAATTGGTTGAAGATAGGTGCTAAATCAACAAATTAACCAACTCTTTTAGTATGTACTTATATATGTTAAAATAAAGTAAGAATTGATTTTTTCTTTTCATTGATTTCAACTGAACTACATAGTGAATCCAATTAAGATTAGAACATCATATTAATTGTTTAGTGTGTGTTGACTAAGGAAATGAATACTCCAAAATTCTACCTTTCAAGAGTCCAAACCTGACGCCTGCAAATCAAAATCTATTCGGCCGACGCGTCAACCACCACAACCAATGACCAATTCCTTATAACTCTTTCAAAAATAACGGTAAAATCATGACTTTTAGATGTTCTCTAAAATTAAAAATTTGTTTTTAATTTTTTTTTTCTTGCAGATGGGTGACCTAAATGTCAAATGGAGAACTATAAGAACCCATAAAAGTTGATTATTCACGACAAAAGTGAAAGAAACCAAAACAAACATGTCAAATAAATAAATACAAATTAAATTACAAATTATAAGGACGTACTCACCTGCAAAGTTGCACCACGAAATGGATACAAAGGCAAAGGGATATTTTTGGTTAGAGTTGGTGGACAGTGAAGAAGGAAGTAAATGTGCAGTAAGAGTTTGGAGTCACCTTTTATGAATAGTTGAAAACAAAAATCACTTTCTCTGTTGATAATAGACCAATATTTTCGACAATGAAACAATGAGAATTAATTTTTATGTTTGAGTAATATTGTGTATTTTATGTAATTATTATTTTTTTATAAGTGTATTTTTCTTTAAAATAACACAAAACTAGGATATGTTTTTGTAACTATTCCTATGAAAATGGACTAGAACCTCTCGAGGTAGAATAAGATTGACTTTGAGAAACTTTGATGGAATATTATTTCCTTATAAGATTGACTTTGAGAAACACTTTGATTGAATACTATCTCCTTTTATAATAGTGGCATAGCTTTGTTGACGAGACACCAAGTAGAGATTCACCAAGATTCTCCTATGCTCCCAAGTCAGTAAAAGCATAAAAATAATATAATTGAATAAATATAATATTGAGTATGTCAGTAAGAGCATAAAAATAATATAATTGAATAAATATAAGATTGAGTGTGTCCTTCCAAATATTGGTTTCTATTTGTACCGTCAAGGCTGGGTTATTCCTAATAAATAAGAATTTTATTCCTAAAAAATATTATGGTGATAATGAGAAAGGCTGGATTATTCCTAATAAATAAGAATTATGGTAATAAATGAGAATTATAGTGATTGATAGAATGAATATGGTAAAAATATAGTTTTACCCATATGCAATTAGTTGTTAGATTATTTTGATCTTATAACAAGTAAGGTTACTTTGAGATGGTTGACTTGTCAAACATTCTTTGGTGGTGTGGTCATAGTTGTAATGGTACCATAATGTCTGCTTTTAATATGCCTGCTTTTAATGATTCTCGGTCCACTTTAATAAAATTAAATTATTTACTTATTTACTCCTAACAACTCTGTATGTTATGTACATGCAAGACTCTTACTTAACATTAGTGTTTAAACATTATATTCTTAATAGGTTTAAACATTAAACATTATATTCTTAATAGGTTTAAACATTATATTCTTAATAGATCTAGTCCGATTATACAGGTAACATTATATAGGTTTAAACATTATATTCTTAATGGATCTAGTCGGATTATACAGGTAACATTATATTCTTAATAAATCTAGTCGGATTATTCAGGTCCCGTGGGTGTGAAGCTTTTGCATCATCATGTCATTCTTAGTAGGGAACTTTATAGTCATTACAACATGGAAATAGTGATACCAAGCTTATTATATATTCAATGGTCAATAAGTGCATTGCAAGAGGTGTCTGCCTCTCAATGTTTTGTGTGTCGTGCTCACCCCAAAGGATGTCAATAAATCTACATAACCTGTTGTGCTACTCATTCACCTGATAAAGGAGAACAACCCGATTAATACATTTTCTTGTTAACTCACGTATTTTTTCTTCACAAACAATTTGAAATCTCAAAACTATCACTAAACTTCCCAACCATACTATCACATAGAAATTTAGAGATATAATATGAAAATATTGCACAATTATGATTGATTAAAAGTTATGAAAACACTAATAATGTGATTGAGACAGGTTCCAATTTCATGAGAAGGCACAACTTTTTTCAGTTACTCATAATTTTATATTGTTCTGTGAAGGTAGGAAATATTTTACCTTATCGCCCCACGGTGAGCAAATGTTCTCACCGAAAATGGACTAGAACCTTCCGAGGTGGAATAGGATTGACTTTGAAAAAGTCAAACTTTGAGTTGACTACTATCTCCCTTTATAATAGTTGCATAGCTTTGTTAATGAGACACTGAGTAGAGATTGAGTCAATAAGAGCATAAAAATAATATAATTGAATAAATATAAGATTGTGTATGTCTTTTCTGAGATATTGGTCTCTATTTGTAGGGTCTTTTAGGTCTGAGTTATTTCTAATAAATAAGAATTATGATGATAAATGAGAATTATAGTGTTTGATAGCAAAGATCATCATAAATATATCATCAATTGCCATAACATATATTGAGTGAGATCAAATTAAATGAATCTGGTAAAGATATACTGGTAAGTATAGTAGCTTGTATGTAAATATAAGAAGAGAGTTTTAAAAAACAAACATAATCAATTATTTTCATATTAATCAATTTTGTGTAAATCTAAGGAAGGATATATATTTATGTATAATTAAATTTTATAATAATTTTTAATTTTAACTTTAATTTATATTTCTAAAATTTTATATTTTACATTAAATTAATTTAAAAAATATTTTATAAATATATTAATATACAACCAAATTTTTTTTATCATATCAATCAAATTTACTTAAAAAAAAAAAAAAGTTTTCTTAATTTCAACTCAACTCCCTTCAATCTAAACAACCTCGGCTTGCACTCATTTTTTCTTTCTTCTTTTCTTTCCCTTTCTACTTATATTCCATTCCAAACAAAACTAGATGGTATTAATATTTAATTATAACAATTTTGGTGGTTATAAAACATTAATAATATTCTCATTTTATGTTATGCTTTTTATCCATTCCCGTAACATCAATTTGTAATTTAATGATACATTATTTTCTTTTAGAACACCTCTAACTAAATCTCAAATGTTTTTAAATGAGAAGAATAATTTTTCAAAACAACAACACAAATGAATGATAAAATTATTATTTTTAACTAATTTTCTTAAAGAGTATGAATTAGTTAAAATTGAAATTTTTATTGGGTAGAGAAAATTTGAGTTTTCATTCTGTCCACCCTTACATGATTTGTATTGTTTCATGATGTTATAGGAATACTTTAACGAACTTATTTGTAAACACTTTTTAGACGTTTCCATTTTGTGAGGTTTGAGATTTATGAATTGGAAAAGGAAGTTATGGAAGAATTTGAATAGGCTAATTAACACATGACAGATAAAACCCGCACAAGATAAGCAATTGGAAACGATCATAAGTTACCTTTTTATGTGTTTTTGGGAGCCAGAAGCCATGTGCCTAGCTTTCCAGAATTGGTAAGTTTGGTTTGAGGTTAATTACTTTACTGAGTATGAACCCAAACCCCATGCACGTTCATTCGCTATCCCACGTGCCTTGCCCAACAAAAACTTACTCTTTCTCTCTTATTTTCATTCTTCGATTTACTCCTCTCTTCCTGCATCTCGAGGAACACCTTTATATCCTAAACAACTTTTTTTGTATGTTCTTTAATCAATTGTAGTGTATCATACATGCTAAACTTTTAAGTATCACTGACTTTATTATTAGAATATTTTTTTCATTAATAAAACATATTTTTTTATGTCTATTATTTAAGGTTTTTACATTTGTTATTTAAAATATTTTACATTAGTTAACATTTTAACGTAAATGTAAATAACATAAATTTACGTCGAATCAAATTTTGTTAGTGTGACTTAGAACATTAATATACTACTTTTAGTCACAATCATTTGTTTCTTATAAAAAAAATACTAAGTATCTAAATTCATACAAACTAAATGGAGAAGTTAGTATAATTAGGAAAAAAGTGAAAGAAAAACTATTAATATTTTTAATGACGATTAAAACTTCTTTCAATAATAATTTTAAAATTATTATTAGTGTAATCATTGTCAAAAAGTTATATGTTTTCAACAATGATGACCGGCAACTATCATCGTATCGTTGAGAAAATAATTATTATCATATGCTTAAGATATGACAATAATTATTTTTACATGTATTTAGAATTTAAGGTTTAAGCTTAATTTTATTTAAAATAAAAGAAATTATTTTTTTATAATAATTCATCTCATTCGAGTCTTAAAATATTTTAATTATTTTTAATTAAAATTTGCATATACTCTACTTCTCTATAGTGTAAGGGTAACCATACTAAATAGATACATTATGTAACTAAGCAAATGCACGAGAACCTACATGGAAGAGAAGGACTATCAATGGCAACTCAAAGACAACAATAAACACAAACAACTGCGGAAGAGTACAAATAATAACAAACAACGTAGATGAAGACGGAGAAGAGAATAAAGCATGATATAAAAAAAATTAAGGTGGAAGAGAAAATAGTAACAACACACAATAATAGTATAAACGTGACATACAACTATAATTGAAAATATAATGGTTGTTATAAGCGCATAAGACGATAATTATAAGCATTATCATAAAAAAAAATACATACAACCATTGTTTTTTATAAACTATATTAAAAATTTAAATTAATTTAAAAAATATCATTATATTTCTTGATGGGGACTCGCTAATGCTGTTGTGGAAAGACATTGTCATTTAACTATTTTTGCATTAGTGAGAGAGAGAAAGAAAAAGAAATGTAAGTAATATGATTGATGTTAAAGTTTGAATATATAAATATATAAGTAATTTTTGTTTTATTTATATTTTTTATTGGATAGTTTGAAATAGAGCTATGACATTAGAACATGTTACTCTAACAAGAAGAAACTAACGGTGGGTATTTTTTTGATTTGATTTAATTTTATTTGATAGTTAGTAGTAAATGATTTAGTGAAAATGATGAGTATTTAATTGTTAGGAAAACATTGGCACGTTTGTTAGTTGTTGTAGTGTAGCTTTGCGTGGAAGGTTGTCTTCTGAGGTTGACGCGGCTTCCTTAATTTGATATTAATTTGTTTGAGGGAAAATGTCTTGTTCGCATTAGGTGTTGGCATAGCATAAGGGTTGTGTAGAGTACAGCCAAGCAATGAAGGAAGGAAATATGAAATATGCAACAGTGTAACAGTGTAGTTATGGAGTGGATGTACTAAAAGCACTACTTTATAATTATAATTGGAGCAGGTGAAATCCAGGAATCGGTCCGGTAAGTGAGCGACATTCCCATGCGAGTGTGGGTGCTCTTCCTTCCTTTCAAATGTCGCACATACTCGTTCTTATATATGCTAATCACCATATTCAACCTTTTTTCCTCACTTCTTTTTTCTTATTCCCTCTGCCCATACCTCATTTCCATTCATTCCACACCATAATCATTATCCATCTCTCTCCCACACTTAATAGTACTTCTAAAACTCTCTTCAAACTTCAAACTAGACTCACCTCCCAAGTTCCAAGACCACATGCCTTTTGCATATCCACGTTAGCAAATAATACTATTAGATTATGGTACCATAACCATCTTCATGCCTGCTATATAGTACATTTCTCACACCAAACCAAACCGACAAAAACTACACTACGCGCGCAATTGCTTTGTTGTACCAATCACTAAAATTCTAGTCCTGTGGAACTTGAAACACTCAGTTTATACTGTTGAAACTTGACGTGGTTCCGTAGCCATTCTTTTTTATTTCAATTGAAATTTCAGGCATTCTAATCTCCCTGTTTTCATTGGTTAAATAAGAGGGTGACACAATACTCTCATACCCCGCAAAACCACGTCTCCAAGTAGTAAGAATAGAATGTCTTTTATGTTCTGCGATTTATGTACACGTCTACCTAAGGATGTAAAGTAATTATAATACAAAAATATTAACAACATATTTTTAATATTATTATTTTCTCATTGAAACTTATTCAAATTATAAAATTACGCGTCGCTTATTTTGTTATAATTTTAAACTGATAAAAAAATGTATTGAATATTATTATATATTTTTTGTAATCATATATATAAAGATATACTCTAGAAAGGAGTAAGGAGGGAAGCTTGATAGCTAGAAAGAGTGAGATCGGAAAGGGAGAGAAAGGATATTAGGGTGTGTTTGGGGACTTGATCCAAACTAAGGCAAGAGATAGGAGCAGCATATGTTACGAGGGTAGGGTCAATTTGGCCATGAAATTCATCAAATAGCCATCTAAATTTTCTACTCCCAAAGCTCGGCACTTGTAGTCATTGGCTTCCAAGATCTGACTATAAGGATATTTAGTTGGCTAAAAAGTGGCTTCCTTTTACACTTCACTCACCTGCTTCTTCCCCTCATAATCACTACCTTCCACCACCATCACCACCTTTAATTTCTCCTCACCTTATATATATATTTTTTTTCTCTAACTTGCTGCTAGTTCCACACTAGGATTCTCTAAGCCCCTTTCATTCCCTGATCTCATAATGAAGGTAGGCCTTCTCTCTCTCTCTCTATCTATCTATCTCATAGAGAGAGGAAATTATACTGTTATCTTACACTAGTTCGCATTATTCATACCAGCATGGATGAATGAATGAATATCTTTTTTGTCATTTGCCTCAGTTCCTCAGCTGGATGCAAAATAAAATTGGTGGAAAACAAGATAACAGAAAACCAGACACTTATACAAGTACTACTTGTAAGTTTTCTACTTCATTCATTTTTCTTTTGTTTCTCCCTCGGTTAATGCATGCTTTTTCTAGAATGCCTGTGCGATCCATGTAAGGTTATCCATTGCCTGCTGAAATACGCACCACACCAGCTTCTCTCTTTCAACAAAATTAACGATCGCAGAAATAGAAGCAAACCTATAGAAAGACAGAGACGAAGGAATGTATATATGCCTTCGTGTGTTTCATATTTTACTTAATTGTACCAAAGCTATTCTTATTTTATAACTTGTTCATACTTTTAGATGCATATTGAGAATGGTTATTGAGTTAATTAACTTTTAAGCTGCCTTAAGGAAAAAAAAAAAAAGTTAATAATGCATTTCAGAATTCTAGTTCACACAAGTTTTTGTGAAACTTTTAGCTTTTGACCTTTTATGAAGAGATCATCTTTGGAAATGTGCGATCAGATCTATAAAAAAGGCCATCCATGCACCCAGAAAGCCTAGGAGATCTTAATTATTTCTGTTTCAATTGTTCCTCTTAAATATTTTAACCTTGTCATCATAGATCGACCCAAAATCATTTCGATCCAAAGGTAACATGTATATATGTTTCTAAAAGTACTACTGTTTCAATGATAATAATTAACATCATATATAATGTAACCTATAATTAATATTATTTCTTATTTATTTTTTATTTTGTTTATATACATCGTAAAAAAAATTACAATTAAAGGAGACAATAAAAATGATCTAATTCTAATTATAAATGAAGTCTGATATTTCATCGGAATGTTAAGGATCTAAGGTGTCATATCCCTATACTTTCCTTCTTAGATTAGTATGTTCTAACTTTCCCATAGTTTATGATATTTAAGTTATATGCTATTGTCAGAATTATTTTTTACATATAATAAAATTGTATCGTATTTTTTTCCTGATGACTTAATAACAAGTCTCACTTTTTTTCTATTTTTTCTTATACCAGTACCTGATTCCTACATGAATAAAGAGGTATTAAATTATTACAAAAATAATTCTAAAAGAAATAGTTTTCATTTCTTTAATGTAATGGTTATATTGAGCTATAGTATTATATTAAAAGAAATTTTTTTATATAAATTTTGTAGAAAGACATTTTCTCTATGATTGGTTAACATTAAGTTTTATTTTGAAGTATTTAAGTAGACAAAATGACTTACCGAACCTGGACATACGGAGTACTTGTCTATGTCTACAAGACATTCTGGTACTAGTTTGACTTTTCAGTATTGGCTGCTCCTCCTGCACACGTGCCAGTACATTTCCTAACCTTAACTTCTATAATTTGTGTTCCACCACTATTTTCATCTTATTATTATTATTTATAATAATATTTATCTTGTGATTAACTTATATAAAGAACTCTGTTTTAAAATAAAAGGCTATAATAAACTCTAGTTTTTCCATTCATCTTTCCGTCACTTATCGTATTTTCTTTATCCATACCATTTTGCATAGACTTTTTTGAAATTTTGCCATCTAGCTTGTCTCGCGTAAAGCCATATAAATATAAATATTTTATATGGGGAATGGTGTAATAACTAAACATTCAAAGTAAGAAGAAGGGTGTTAATTTGAATTACAAACTGTGTGATGCATGTTTAATTTAAGTAATGGTGAAGAAATAAATAAATATTTTAGTTGAGTTGTGAGAATTGAAAAAAGTTTTGATTGGAACTGGTCAGATGATGGAAAAGAAGAGGGTAGAGAAGAATTCAGCGATTGGCCTGATGGCTTGCTGGCAATTGGTACATTTGGAAATAACAAGGAAGGAATAGAGAAGCGCATCAGCACTACAGAGGATCCATCCTCCTCTGACCAAATACCTGACTTCACTCCTGAAGAAATCGGAAAGCTACAAAAAGAGCTGACTAAACTGTTGAGACAAAAACCCAAAGTGGAAAAGGAAATCGCCCACCTTCCTCTCGACAGATTCCTCAATTGTCCATCAAGCTTGGAGGTTGATCGGAGAATCAGCAACGCACTTTACAGTGATTCAGAAAATAAAGATGATGATGAAGAAGAAGAAAAACAAGAACGAGAGGAAGAAGAAGACGACATTGAGAAGACACTCAGTGTCATACTTGGTAAATTCAAAGAGATTTGTGCAAAAAACAGTAAGAAAGCAATTGGGAAGAAATCAATTTCGTTTTTGCTGAAGAAGATGTTCGTTTGTACAAGTGGATTTGCCCCAACACCCAGCCTTAGAGATACCCTTCAGCTACAGGAGTCAAGAATGGAGAAGGTAGGTAGTCCTTTTGGGTCGGTTGGATTTCGAGCATGCATTGCATGAATTGTGTGAATACAATGTAACGCTTTTTGATGCAGCTTTTGAGGACGATTCTTCACAAGAAAATAAACTCCCAGCATTCTTCTCGGGCACTGTCTCTGAAGAAGAGGCTGGAGGACAGGAAGAAGACGCCGATGGAGGAGGAAGCAGAGGAGAAAGCAGAGGCGGCTGAAACTGAAGATGGCTGTAAATGGGTCAAGACTGATTCTGAATGTCAGTAACTTCCTATTCACACATATTCACTATTCTTTCTTATATATGTATGTATATATGTGGAGGGACAAGACAATAGAAGACGTAGTAAACCAAATCTTTTTTTCCTCTTGCAGATATTGTTTTAGAGATTTAATAAATCCACCTCAATTTTTAACAGCTCTTTCTTTGCGTCTCTGTCAGGTAATTGTAAGTCCTTTGTTGTGAATGTAATTGTAAGTCTTTCAAAAGTACTCATAAGTTACCCTTTCTTTTGTCTCAGATTCAATCAAGAAGCAAGGAGATTATACAAAGCATTAGGAGGGAGCGTGAAATGGAGCTCATTTTTTTACGAGAGTTTATCTGTGATCTTGCATCCACTTTTGAGTGGCTCGGATCAGCAGTGTCCATCTCTTTGTTTTGTTAACAGTTACCGCTTCCCTTTGTTTCCTTTTTTTCATGGTTGTTTCTGATGATGCAGAGCAACTCATGTTATACTTAATCGTAAAAACCATAACTCCTACCAACGCCAATAGCCAAACCTACACATTCTGAACCCACTCTTTTATCTCCTCATTTCTTATCTACCCTCCTTGTAATATCACTGCCAATCCATAATATTCACATCATTGCCTAGTAAAAATACAATTTCTATTTTACTTTACTTTTAATTCAAAACACTACAATTTTTTTTATTTGCACTTCACAATCTTATTCGATCACAAATTATTATACAAGATATCATTTATGTCAAGTCTTATAATTATAATAATTATGCTAAAAATTATTTCAAGAACAATTTTTTATCTATCCATTGTATTAAAGAATACGCAGTAATGAAATTTAAAAAGATAAAAATACATACTATTTTATAATTATAGATCATAAGTTAAGAATCCCTTCACTAATGAAAGGGAAACATTGAAGATTTTCTCCCCTTTATGGGGATAATATAGGGTTTTTTAATCTTAAAATAGTTGTTATTTCCTTAAAATATGTGACCTGATGGAGCTAACCATTATTACTAACCCTTCACCCAAGAATACAATACGATAATATGATGGTTTTCTAAATAAACTTACATTTCCTAAAAGAAAAGTTTTAATATTAAAACAAAAAAAGGGGGTTTAAGATACATTGTTTAGAGTAATTGAAAACTTATAAGATTTTAAGTTAAAAACCTATATATTATATAAATAGATTTATCATTCATTTATCTAAAATATTTTATTTTTTAAAATATAAAACTTTTTACTTTTCTAAGTTATGAAGTCATTTTTTATTCTTTCTCTCGGGAGAACACATATTAGAAGGATAAAGTATATGACCATGTGATTCAAACATATTTGTATTAAGTTTTTTTTTTCCTAAAGTTTCTTAGTTTTTCTATTTTTGTTGTTGCAAGTATAGACGAATATTTATTTGCATATGAAATTTGAATTTAATAGATGAATCTTTAGTAGTTTAGATTTATAACATGTTAATTTTGCAAATTATATCCTAAAATAAGTTAGGATTTTTATAATTTTTCTAAGTCTTTTAGAACAATTATTTCAAAACATAGAAATAAAAGTAAGTTAAGTTCATCTATTATTTTAGAAAGAATTGGAAATAATAGAATGGAATTTTGAAAAGCTTAAACCCTGTAATAGAAAATTTTAGATTTAATTTTATTGTTATTGAATTAGGATTTTGAATTTATTGGATTTTGGTGATGAAATGAGAAGTATATTATAGTTTAAATTGTATATTGATGAGATTAAATTGTATATAGGTTTATATGAGTGATGATCATATAGATTTTTATGTATAACTTTGAGGTAACAATATATATTAGTTTGAATTGAGTTCTTTTAGTATTTGATTTAATTTGTGAGACAGATATATATATATATATATATATATATATATATATATATATATATATATATATATATGAAGTTTGTATTTTAAATAGTATCTTGTTTAGAAGGTTGAGTATTTTTAAATATAATTTAATTAAAATGATTGTAGTTTAAATAGTGCATAGATGAAAAAATTATTATAGATTGAAAAACACTTATTTTGGTTTAATTATAATAAAAAATTTAAACTATGAAATGTGTTCACTTCGTTCAAACACATTTAAAAAAGCTATATTTTACATTATTCAAGTTATAGATGATATATAAAACAAGAAAGAAATCATTAATTATCTTTTATGTAGAGTTTTGGTCATTCACATAACAAGTGACTTTTTAAATAAACAAAAAAATCATGACAACTCTCTCATTTTTTTAATGATATATTTACTCAAGATTCTAATAAAGTTCAAACTACAATGTATTACAATTATTTCAAAATAACACACAAATTTCTTTCTTTTTTTAAGTAATGGATAATAACTTTATATATTTTTATTCAACTTTTTTTAAATATTAAAATATGTTATACTACTTTTCTAAGTAATAATCTTTATTGTAAAATTATTTGTAATTATATTCTAAACAACAAAATCATTAGATACTAATGAATCATTATCTAATTCATAAATTTAAGAAAACATAATTAATATTTAATATGTATTATTTAAAGATTTAGTTGAGATCATAAAATATTATAACGAATTAATTTTGAAAAAACATTTTTTTATTAAAATGTTTTGAATGAAGATGAGACATCTTACTTTTGCAAGTTAAGAATATAATATATATATATATATATATATATATAAAATATTTTTTTAATATAATTTTATTTAATTTTTAGTTAATGTGAGATTTTTAATATACCTATTTATGTCGATAAATGAATATCTTGAACGTGTGACAATAGATATTTATACATAGTTTATAGATAGTCTAACATAAATCGATAACTGTGACATAATAATAGTATGGACTTTGAATGTTTGTGCTATCATCTTAATAAATGAGTATATGTCTATTTCAGTATTGTAAAATCAACTTACAAATGTGAGGGTTGCACTCTACTTAAATATTACAATATAATTTAATTCTTAGTTGATAAGAGTTTCAAACAAATTTTATTAATAATTTTTTAAATATATTTGGTTTCCTTTTTATTTACTTTTTCTTATTCTCTAAAGTCAATGTAATTAGGGAATGAATGGTTGAGTAGGTTCAGTTGCATTACAGGAGTATTCATCCCATCCATTATAAATAGTCTAAAAAACATATTCTTAAAAGCATCTCATGTGCTCTAGAAGGCTTATTCCAGAAAATTTAATCTTGAAATCTCATTCTAGAATTCATCTAATGATCTTCGAGGGTTGAGATTGGTCAATATTGAAAATTTGGAAGAGTTAAAAAAGTTGATAAGCAAACAGTTTTTTTTTTTTTTTATAATGGATAACTAAGAGTAACATTATTTGGTAACATATAAATATAAAGCAAAGTGGATATATATTGTGCTCGAGTGATGCGAAAGAAGTGTCATATTTCATATGTCATTCCAACCTTGAGAAGTCTCTTGTGTGGGATTGCCATGGAATTCCGGCCTTGTCTGAAGTTCTTTCGGAAGAAACTGTACACATAATTCACAACGATCTTATTGAAGATGGAAGAGTTTGGGTGAGCCACAACCTCTGCTTCTGCCAGCATGTACACCACGCCCTTCTCCAACGCTTTGTCTATGAATTTGAGTTCCTCTTCAGCTCCATGGATGGGTGGGGCGAGGAAGTTCGCGGATGACTTGGTGGCACTCCCTCCCAAAGAGCGAATGGAGTCGGACGACGCTGATGCTGATTGATTTGGGATTATTCTGCTGGAGGAACGATGTGCTTCCCTCTTATCACTACTCTCAACCACTGTTGCCTGTTCTGTTGCACTTGCACTTACCTCCACCTCTGTCGTATAGTAGTTCTCTTCCTGAACGAATGCTTTCAGATATTGTATCAACTGCGACTCAAACTCCGCAGGATCTCCAAGCACGTCGTTGTAACCATGCCTCACAACACACCGAAACACTCTATACTCTCTTGGCTCCACTTGCCGAAATAAGAACCTCTCTTCTGATGCAACACTACTCACTGGAATAGCCTTAATGGACACAAACACAACAACTGAATGGATAGATGGAATGCTACCTATGAGGTGTGGGAATATGGGAGGAATGCCTTGCACCAGCTCAGAATACAAAAGTCCAATTCCTGGCACTCGCCTTACGTCTGGGTTGTTCGCCACTTCATTCAGATACGCACTCGATACCTTGTTTTTTAGTTCAAACATGTATCTTTCTTTGTGCACATAATGCCAGGTTCCCATCACTGACGTCAAGAACATAGCTAATACAATTGGAAGATACCCTCCTCCTGTGAATTTGGTTAGTTGAGATGTGAAATAAATTATCTCAATGAAACCGAATCCCAGAAAGAACAAAGCCACCTTCCAGAGACTCTTTTTCCATAAAACAAGCATTATCAACGAAACCAGAGTTGTTGAGATCATCATATCACCAATAACTGCTATCCCTGCACGCATACATTCAAACATACATTTAAGTATCATTTCTCTCTCATTCTTCTAACATAACATACATAAGAATTACAATCATGAATAATAATAATAATAATTACTTACCATATGCATGACTAATCTTCTCTGTGGTCTTGAAGGTAGCACAAACCACAATACATGCAATCATGAACATGTAATTGACCTCAGGAATATATACTTGACCATGATGTTTGACGGAAGTGTGCACCACCCTAACTCTTGGGAAACAACCTAGGCTTAGGGCCTGGGATATAATGGAGAATGCTCCTGAAATCATTGCTTGGCTAGCTATAATGGCAGCAGCAACAGCCACAACAAATGTTGGCCAATACAAGGGATCTGCATGTTATTCGCAATTATAATTCATTCAGGATAAAAATCAATTGATTAATTGTGTTTTATTAAATATATGTAATTAAAAAATGCTAACTCGTTAAAATTAAACAATTTACCAGGAATACAGTCATAGAAAGTATTAGCCACATTCTGAGGGAACTTCCGTAAATATGCTGCTTGTCCAATGTATGCAATCACTATTGCTGGACATGTAATGCAAGAAAAGCTAATCTGCAACACATTATATTACATCATCAATTTAAGTGCAATTATACAATCAATTGCAGCTATAAACAATTTGGATGAAAAAATTAACTTCGAGAATAAATATATTTACTTACTTGAATGGATCTTACGTTAAAGTGACCCAAGTCAGCAAACATGGCCTCGGATCCTAAAATTACATGTATGTTAGTTAGTTAGAATAAAAGGTTGATATAATTTAATGAAGAAAGATTGAGAAGGGATGTTAGTCACCTGTTATGCACAGAAAGATTCCACCAAGCGATAACCATCCAGTCTTGCCATTACGTTTGAAATAATCAAATATATATTTTGGATAAAAGGCACGTAATACACCGATGTCATATTTGAATAAATTGTAAAGCCCAATTCCTCCGATGAAAAGAAACCACGTCAAAATGATTGGAGCGAATGAGAATCCCACTTTATCGGTACCGAATCGTTGCACAGAAAATAGGACTACCAAAATTGCTATTGTGATTCCCACAACAGCATCTGAAAAAACAAAAAGAAAATGACATATGCACACCTGAAAGAAATTTGCGATCAAAAGAAAAAATGGTAAGACATTGATGACGCACCTTGACCTAAGGACTTACTGATCCCACTTACTGCTGAAAGTACTGCACATACATTAAGCAATATAATAATATGAGAGGACCTTAATTGTTTGGTAAATTTGTTCTGACATTAATTTCTAAAATTTAGAAACATAAGAAATGAAAGAACCTGAAATTGATGGAGTAAGAATCCCGTCTCCTATGACCATGGAAGTTCCCATTATGGCAAGGAACAGAAGCACAACTCGTGCAGTAGGACTGCCCTCAAGCTTTTGCTTCACTTTGTGGGCCCGTTTGACCTGACTAGACGGGGTTTCGAGTTTGTAGTTAGAAAGCTCCCTGTCTTCTGGTTGTTCATTTGGAATCAAACTCATTTTTATATGCCTACATATCAACGAATACAGTGCAAAAGCTCCACCTATATGCGAATAATATTATATATAACTCATGTTAGGATTAATTCACAACAATTAAAAATTTTAAAAATTTAGTTAATATTATTATTATTATTATTATTTTAAATAATTTGTATTATTTTTTCTAAAACTAATTTTTAAAATAATTGACGCTCGCAATCTCATATTTTTCGGTATCTATTAACTCGAAATTGTTAAAACTCGTTATGTCACTTTTTATTGTTTTTCTCAATTATCTACGGATAAAGAATTTATCTTAATTTACAGTTACTATTTAATAATTAAAAATTAAAAATAGTGAAGGTTACTTTAATTAAAAAAAATGGTTATTCAAAAGATAATTAGAAAGAAAAAAAAAACTTATAAAAAGGAACAATAAAATTTCTCAACTTGTTTCTATATAAATTGATGAAAGTAGCAGAAGAAAAAAAATTGACTGGAATGTTAACTTTTTAGAAACAGTGCCACGATCATGTATTAATTAATTATCCTCAAGCTTAATAATAACTCACGGGAAACCATATACTTAATCATTTTTTATAACAAAATAAATTTATTTGATTTATATAGTTTGAAGAATGAAGTTAAAATAATGAAGTAAAAAAAGGAAGAACAAAAAAATTATTGAAAAAATGGGTTTGAAGAGTATTTTTCAAATAAGATTATTGAATATGATGAAAATAATAAAAAATTTGTTAATTTTTTATTTCAAATTATTATTTTTATATATTAAAAATAAAAATTTAAGAAAATTTTACAAAATATTAATTAAATGTAAAAAAAAAACTGAAAATGAATAATATTTATTCATCTTTTTTTGTGATTAAGGTTTTGAAATAAAATAAAATAATTAATATTTTAGATTTTATAATAATAATTATATAATTGTATTTCATTTCTATATTAATTTAATTTTTATGACCGTCATAACATAATTAAAAATATAAGCATAATATTTGATATTTCATTACTCTTTAAAGTTGGATGCTTTTTCTAAAACGTCCAATAAAGAAAAAGAAAGAAATAGCATAAATACAAAGGACAATAAATATATGTCAAAAAAAGACAAGAAGTAACTCTTTTGTTAAAGTGGACGACCATCCAGGTTCCAGGAAAGGACAAATTTGACACGAAAACCGAAGCAAACCGATCTGGTTTTGTTTTGAGTTAAAAATTCTACTACTTTGTTTGAACAGGAAGAAAGTGAGGTGGTGGAAAGTTGTGAAGGTATGTTTAGAGAAAGAATGGTACCGTTGCCATTATCGTTGGCCCACAATACGATGAATACGTATTTGAGCAAAGGTATGAGGAAGATGGTGTAGATGATGATGGACAATACACCAAGAATATCATCCTC
>Ga0209700_101438_pt1 | contig 49402 bp, 27 predicted proteins | sample SiratroredBW_FD_187528 | JGI IMG/M metagenome (GOLD analysis project Ga0209700, IMG submission 187528) | Root nodule microbial communities of legume samples collected from California, USA - Siratro red BW (SPAdes) (version 2) | ecosystem: Host-associated > Plants > Roots > Nodule | place: USA...
AAAAGTTTATGTAATATAAAACTTTTAATATATATATATATATATATTAACATCTATCATTATTTATTTTTTTCTAAAAGTTCACATGATTAATATAATATATAATTATTATTCAACCGTTGAAGTTAATAACTTCTTTTCTATATGTAAGGTTTTTTTTTTTAATAAACGTTATGAGACCAATCTTCCATATACATTCACTCCCTGCATCTTTACACACTTTTGAAACTGTTTTGCCTCTAGCACTAATTTTTCTTTTAAAGTAAAGATTTTTCATGACTAAAGAATCAATCTTCTGAAACATAAAGATTATCGAAGAAATTAATCTTATGAAACATACAAATATATAGAAGTAACTTTTATTTCTTGTTACAGTTTTTTTCTGTATATTCATCTAGGTAACATATTTAAGGAATTCAGTTATCTATGATCAAGTAAGAATAATTTATGAGATATTTTAACATAATTTTGTTTACTAAAAAAAATACTTAAAATTTGTTAATGTCAAGTTTGGTGGATGCTCTCCACCAGAAAGTTTCTCTACAATCTTCAAGAAAAACACATACACACGTATATAACTTGACTAAATAAAGTGTCTCTTATAGTTTTTATTAACTTAAAATAAAAGACCACATAACAGTGTTTCAATTAAAAAATAAACTTAGTTACCTTCAGGAAATTTAATAATGTTGGTGTGCGTTTTGTATTATTACAATGGTGGACTTAGACTATAAAACAGAGTTTCTGGGACTTTGCAGAAGCAATTAATTCTTAGAAAAATGTTGTAAAACGTAAATGAAGGGTAATGAGCAAAGCGTATGTTCTTCTGTCATTTGCTGAATGTTGTAATTACATTCTTTGCAACTTCCATTAAACCTTACGCGTTTCTTCTCTTTTCGTAAAACCAGAAATTCCTTGGCAACATACAAAAACCTGAGCTATGTCATCTTGTAGTTTAATCTTTACCATGAAGAAGAAAAGTAATGAAATAAAATTGATTCGGGTGATTATCAATTTTATTTTCTTTATATAGAAGGGGCATGGGTTCCCTCCATAAATTCTTTCCCGTGGATTGCATTTTATTTTGTTTTCTTTTATATAACGGTATAGATATTTTTTTAATATAATTTTTTTATGCTTTTTCTAATTGGTACATCTTTAGAAGAAACGTGTTTTTATTTATTTATTATTTTGAAGTTTAAAGTATTTCAATCTAATATTTAAAAATAATAAAATAAAAATATTATTTTATTGTCATAAAAGAAAATCATGCTTTTCTAATGGCAATTTTTCTCACGAGGAACAACATTTAGATGAAAAAAAAAACGAAATATAAGTCTATCTAAAAAATGTCAATGTTAAACCCTAAACTATTAATTAAGTCTAATAAAAATAAATAATAAATCACGTGTTAAAACCATCTTAAACTATTTATGTTCAATATGAAAACCATAACAACTTCATGATGTTTCAGGTTCAATTATCTTGGACATGAGAACTCAAAATGGTAAGGGTTTTATTTAAGTTCTTTGATTTTTTTTTTTTTTACTTTCTTTCTTCATCTCTTATTTCCTACCACCTTCGCGGGTACAGCATTTAATATGCGTCCGCGTCATTAAACAACTGCTTCTCAAAAAATATAAACCAAACACGGCTTTGGAGAAAAGAAGAAGGTCAAAGTCAAAAGTCAAAAGTCAAAAACCCCAAGTTTTAAACACTGAAACCACAAACCAATTTCGCTCTTCTATCTACGTTCCCATAACGCAAACCATTTCTATATATAATTAACCACCTCACAAAAAACCCAACAACAAAACAAACACATTTTTCACAAACATTACTTCGTTCTTTTTCATCATCTTTCACCTAAGTTCAAACCTTAACATGGGAGTGAAATCACGTACGCTAGAAATCACCGTTATCTCCGGTGAAAACGTGCGCGTAACGGAGGACGCATACGTCGTCGTTCGGGCGGAGTCCTTGAACTGCTGCACCACCAGAACGGCCAAAGACGACGGCACCAACTTCCTCTCGTGGAACGAGAAGCTCCTCTTGGACGTGCCCATGCATGCAAGATCGATCACATTCGAGGTCCAATGCACCAGATTCAAGGGCTTTCGCCCACTTGGGGTGGCCAGAATCGCTGCCTCCGACTTCCTCGGCGACGCCGCCGTCCCGGAAAATCAGTTGCAGGAGTTCAGTTACGGGTTGAGGGACTGGGAAGGGAAGAGAAACGGGGTCATTCACTTCGCCGTCAGAGTGGCTCCTCCGCCGCCGCCAGCGGAGGAGAAATGTGTGAAGCCCACCGTGAAACTGGCGGTGACCAGAAAGGGCTGCGGTGATCGAATCAAGGTCGGCGACAAGAACAAGGAAGTTGTCGTTGGTGTCCCATTTTGGTGGAACCACCCTAACATTGTTTAGAAATTAATTTACATTTTTTTATTTATTATAATTATTATTTGTACAACGGTCAAATGGCCTATTCAATTACATATATTGTGTGAAAGATTATCCATTTAATTTTTTGAAAGTTTTCTTCCCTCCTTCTTCATTACGTTCATCAAAGCGCGTGTTAAATGTGATGTATTTTATTGCAGTTTTTTCGTGGTTAAAAGATTTTGTATAGAAGCAAAAATCTTGTGGACTATAATTATTCGAAGCAAACTAGGTTGAAGTTCCACGTGGCGGAAACGTTTCATTATGTTGGATATGTGGGGTCCATTGTGTGTTCCACGTACTTAACCCTAATATCATTGATAACATATCATGCAATTTTTTGAAAAGGTTGGTAAAGTTGAAAAGGTTGCCGGAAGAAAGCGCGTTAATGGTGAGACCAATTCAAAATTCTGTGAGCTTTTTGACTTGGTATGTTTTAGAAGATTACGTATACATATACTTGACTTGTTAAACAAGGGTTCATTCAAAAACAAAGGATTCAATTCAACAACATGTTTGTTTGCTTGTGCTTTACACTTTCTCGAAAGATATGACGGTGGTAAATATTAATTTGTAATGAAAAAGAAAATATCAAGCTACATATTCATGTGTTGAGATCATAAATTTATGGATTCACTCTATAAGGTTTGATAACGTCAAATTAATCCTAGAAATTTTAAATCATCAATTCGACTTGATCTCTCGTGTTATTTGAATTAGACTTTTTGACAACTTTAGTTGAACCATAGTTTAAACATTAATCCCATCTCAAAGCATAATCAAACATAAACATTTACTTTAATAGCATTTAGTGTTCACGTAATCTTTAAAAATTATATTAATGTAGTTTCATTTTACCTAGCAATTTTATATCTGCAAGAGGTTCTGTTTTCGTTAATTATATTATTAGAAAAAAATAAATAGTTAAAAAGTAATAATTCTGTCGTTAAAGTCTACCAACTAACACCTAATTAGTGAAACTCGTCCTATATTTAACATATATATGTTTAGTTAAAAATAAGTGTAAAAGCTTTAAAGATTATATATAATATGCCCCTAAATTTATTATATATACTCAATGATTTTGTCAATATTGAAGAATGTTTTGGTTTACTCTTTTATATGGCTTACGTTTTTATGTAAAATTATGAAAGAATTATATTACTTGAAGCAACTACATATCAAGTGAAAAATTGAAATCAAATTGAATTGAAAGATAAAGATTTAATAAGTAGAAAAGTTTTTATAATGTACAATGTATTACGTAAAAATGTAAAATATCTGGATATCAAAGAGGAAGATATTAACACTTTTATTTTCTGTTTGAAATATTTGTAATTGGTTTATTAATAATTTTATTAAACTAACATTAAGGTATACATGATAGATTTTTTCTTCCATTTTTTATACATTATTGACATTATAGATATATTTTAGGCTACACACAACAGTTTTGGTTTTAATTTGGATTATTTATGCAGATATATATGTTACATAATTCAGATTGTTTATTTACTTTTAATTACGTTTTTCATTTTCTGTTAGTAATTATAATTTATACAATAATTTTTGTGCTTAGTATTTTAGTTAAATTCGTTAACTGTGTTCATCAAGCACCAGTGGTCTAGTGGTAGAATAGTACCCTGCCACGGTATAGACCCGGGTTCGATTCCCGGCTGGTGCATTTCTATGGGAGCTGTGATGATATTTGTAAGTGGTTGATGGGTCAATCACATCTTCATAACTTCCATGGGATGAAAAACTACATCTGAGTTCCCATTTTTTTATTTTTTATTTTCCTTTGTCTTTCTTTATCTTAGTATTGTTAAATGGGAGAAATGTGATACGTTTAAAATTGATGTATCTTTATTTTGGGTAAAATCTGGTTTCTAAGTCTTTTTTTAAAAAAGAAAAAGTTGTAACTTATTTTTATTTGGATTAACAACTTCTGGAGTTTTAATTTTATATCATGAACAAAAATAAATAAATTAATAGACAATAGTTTATTTTACTGTAAAAGTCATTATTGAGAGGATTATACTTATGTTTGTAATTATCAATGTATATCTTTTTGAATAATAAATATAAGAAATGAAACTTCATCTCTTTTATAAATTTTCAATTATACATCCCTAACAATCTCTGGGAGCTGTGATGATAAAGGCATATTGAAGGGTCAATCAGTATTTCATCTCAAACATGTAGATGAAATAAATGTTCATCTGAGCTCTCCTTTTTTTTAGTGTTGCTTCAGATTTTGCATTTAAATTATAAATTAGCATATTAAGAGCTTAATAAGATGGGAAATAGGGTATTGATGGACTCATGATGAACATGGAGCATGGAACACCAACTCTGTAGGTGGCTTATACGTAACTGAAATTAATATCAAATAAATATGGAACAGTATAACTTATACAGCACAATGTGTGTTCCTGATTTACATAAGAGATGTAAGTTACACATATTTGATGTATACTTTCAATTACTAAATCAGACTTGTTTAAGTCATACATTAAATAAAATTGAGTTGGGTTCGTTGTGCGTTGTTATGTAGGCAATTGTTTCTTGTACCCACATTTGCTTCCTGTATCTATCATGTGAATGGATATTTATAGCCTTGTTAGTGAAGACAAAAAAGTTAGGGTATTCCAGAAAACGTTTTTCCGAAAGAGATTGAGTTGTGGGGGTGTGAAATCTCTTACGGAAAATGTTTTCCGTAAGAGATTTTGTTTTATGGAAAATGTTTTTCAGGTTTTTGTATTATGAAAAATTTTCTGTAAGAAGCTTTTGTATTATGAAAAATATTTTTCATATGAAAAACATTTTTCGTAAGATAATTTTGTATTATGGAAAATATTTTCCGTAAAAGGTTTTTGTATTATGAAAAGTGTTTTCTGTAAGAAGTTTTTGTATTATGAAAAATATTTTTTGTAAGAGAGTTTTGTATTATGAAAAACATTTTTGGTAAGAGGTTTTTGTATTATGAAAAATGTTTTCTATAAGAGGGTTTTGTATTATGGAAAACGTTTTCCATAATACAAAAACCTTTTACCAAAAACACTTTCCATAACACAAAAAACTTTTACACAAAATGTTTTTCATAATGCAAAAATCTCTTACGGAAAATGTTTTCCATAATACAAAGTTCAGTTCTCACATCCCCTCTTTTGGAAAACATTTTTCATATTACAAAAAGCTTTTATGGAAAATGTTTCCATAAGGCATTTCATACACCCCACAACCCATTATGGAATTCGTTTTCCGAAACTCATTTTCAAGATACGAATATTACAACAACCTTATACCCACTTTACACTCTCTAAGTAATACGAAAACAAAAGCCACTTACCTCTTACTCACGATGACGCTGTCGGAGAAGCTTTCTTTCCAGTATCCACTACCATGGTTGCCGAAGAATGTCCACACCACTTAATAACACCCAAGGTACCACTCTCCTTTTAAATATTCTGATAAGGGTATCTTAGGCATTATGATATTTTGATGAGGTGCAATAAGTAAATGTGAGGTTGCAGGAAGCAATTGCCTGTTATGTAACCTATATTTTGTTTTTATAATTGGGCCAGTGTAAATTCCGTACATTATAACCAATTTATAACCGGCTTTCAGTACTTCTATGTGAGGATTTAAGTACGAAACAAAATAGATATAGTTAGTAATAATTTTGGAAATATGAAATAGGGTTTCTACGTGCAGAATTTAAGTACAAAACAAAATATTATATAGAAGGGGTGTGGTTGGTAATAATTTCGGAAGTATGAAATCATAAAATAGGACTATATTTAGAAACAGAAAGATACATGGCAACGAAACAGGTGCATGGCCCAAATGTATGAAACATAAAATCTAAAGAGTTAAGCTATCATATTCAGATCGTGCTTATGTCTTAAAATATGCTTAAAGAGTATTCTATGATATTGTAGACTTGGGTGATTTGTAGTATGAAGAATACCTCAAAGTGAAAGTGAGCAGTAAAGCATAATGTTTATGAACGTAGTAACATGGATCGCAAATAGGAAAGCTGGTGGTTAAGGATTATAAGGAACAAAGAGAAATTAATGTAACAGGTGTGCAATGCATGTTGATCAGGTGTGCAATGGCAACTATTAGATGGTTAATCTTATCAGTTAGCAATATTATGTACTGTATTGGATTTTAAGAATAAAATGAAGTGCTAAAGGGTTTTGGACTGTGAATCATAAAAGCATAATTATCTCTTGGTCTGATCCTGTGTAACATAGGGAAAGTTGGTACTAGGTGGTTAGTGGTACCTCAATCATTTTTGTGCATGGTTGTGGTAATAGAGTAAGGTATTGATATGCTTTGTCAGGTGAAAAACAAATAAATTTGTCGTTGTTAACTTTTGTTATGGTTAACCATGGATCAAAACTACTCTCTCTTACTATGTTTATTGTTTTTTCATATCCTTACTCACTTGATCTTGTTGTAGAGATGGAAAGTTGTTAAAATAAAGAAGAAAATAATTATGAATTAATCTCTCTGATGTAAAATACACACATAAGATTGTTTATTTATAGATAAAAATAATAACAGACTAATATAAATATAGGCTAAACCCATTATATTCAACACTCCTTCTCAAGCTCATATGCACCAAACTTGTTACAAATATAATCAATTCTAAGTCCCGGTAAAGATTTAGTAAAAATATTGATAATTCGAATTAACAAATTTAGTCTTGAAGTTTCCAGATCTAATTTTCTCTCGAATGAAATGGTAATCAATCTCAATATGTTTGGTTTTTTCTTGAAAGACTGAATTTGAGCTAATATAAAGAGCAGTCTGATTATCATATATAAGTGTCATTTGCCTCTCCAAATTATAATTCTTTAAGTAAATGTTTAAGCCAAATAAGCTCACAAGTAGCTAAGACCACAACTAGGACTCTCTTTCAATTCCAAGCCCCATGTTAACTTCCATCAAGTTACACACACAATTTCATAATTTATTGCCTAAAATAAAATACGACCAGGTAAGAAAAGAACAAAATGCATGCAGTTCATTGGTAAGGAAAGACACAAATTAACTTTCCTCGTATCCTCCCTCTCCAATTATGACATGAGTACAAAGTATGCAATGCATGCTTTGCAACATAATCTCCTTTTTTTTACTTTACAACACATTTTATTCAAAAAAATGAAAACAATGAAAGGTAGAGTCGTGCAATCATCTCCCTTAGTATCCTAAACGAGGTTCAGTGTAGCAACGCTTAAAGGTTTATGGCAATAAATGCACACTCACATATATATAGGTTAACTCCTAATTCCTAAAGATGTATTACCCGTAACAACTGGAAGTTAACTTGATGTGGACATATAGATAGATGAAGAGAACAAATTCTAGTTGGGGTTCTCACAATAACCAAAAAAGAAAGTACATCCCCGTTGACACTACTACACAACATCTTCTAACTCTAAGCTTTCTCAGACCCGAACATAGAGCCCCACTCATGATATACAATAACAAAAATAGTATGTGTGAAGGAAGAAAGATGCATACACAATCCCCTACCTATAAAACAATTAGAAAATTTTCCAGGCAGATGTCTTCTACCTTAGGAATTAATATTCCAAATAAGAACATGAAAGTAAAGAAACATATATATATATATATATATATATATATAGAAAGGAAAAGGATAAACAACCAGAGAACCACACTAGTTTAATTAACTAGGTCTAACTCTCTAAAAATGTCCCTAGTGGAGTTGCCATTTGTTGAACCAGAGTCTCGATATGACGAATAAAAAAAAATTGAAAAAAAGATAGAGAGGAAGTCACCATAATAGTTTATTATGCAAAACTATGAAAAAACTTAAGATAAGAAAATGGTTTGGGTTTAAGGTTCAAGAATTGGTTACCTGTAAGAAAGGTGTTAACATCCTACAAGGTCAATCCTAAGACAATACATTTAATTAAATGAGTCAAGCGATTGTGGTTTCATAGAATGCTTAGTTTTCTCAAAAACAAAAACAAAAAAAAAACAAAAATAGAAGTTAAAAACAAAGAAATATTTAGCAAAGCGATTGTGATTTCATAAAATGCTTAGTTTTCCCAAAAACAAAAACAAAAAAGAAACAAAAATAGAAGTTAAAAACAAAGAAATATTTTATTATTATTTTGAATTTGGAAAAGATTAACCTTATTCCTACTATTTTCATCCACGATAAAAAATTAATGTCACTTCGGGATAAAAAAATTACTTGTTAGTATGTTAATATTTTTTAGTGTTTATTTTTTGATTTTTTTAAATTTTATATTTTCTTAACTCAAAATTGAAAAATTTTTAATCTACTATATTTAATATTCTTACAAATGAAAATAGTACAAACTATTTATTCATGAGACAAAATTATTTCATGAATTTTTGAATAAAAATATTTTTTTATTTTGTTGAGAAATTATTGTATAAAAGAATTATTCCTATAATCATACAAATACTCAAACATTTAATATTTTTAAAATTTTATATTAAATATGACATAAATATAGTATTTTGATATTTAAAAAAATTATTATGAAGTATTCTTTATCATATAAAAACATTTTAAATAATAAAATTAAATATTAAATGCACACGTACGATTTTATAAGTATTTAAAATTATTTAGAAATTATAATATTAAGTTCTTTTAATTTATTGAAAAAATAAAATATAATAATGTATTTATAAGAATTGTAAAAATATTTAATAAAATATTGGATCAAACTCAAATTTTTTCTTTTCTTATTTTTTGAAAAAAAAAAAAAAAAAAAAAAAAGCAAGGGCGCATCCAGACGTAGGACTGTGAACAGGATGAGAAGAGGCCCAACGCCCCGGCCCGCTCTTATTCTCAATTTCGCATCGCTCTCCATTTCTCTCACTCGTAGGGCAAAACCGGTGACAGTAGAGAGTTTCGCGGTGGCGGAGCGTGTGACGGTGGCCAAGACTTTGACCGATGATTGAATAGCAATATAAAATGCTAATAGAGAGACATTATAAATAAAATTATACCTATATGACTTATGTTCTTTTTTTTATGTTTTTGGCACTTCTGTATTATTTCTCTTGTATCTGGTATATTTCTAATTTAGAAATAAATTCGAAATTTTAAATTTATAAAAAAATTAAAAACTTTTAAATTGTAAAATAAATTAAAAATTCTTTAATTACAAAACGTTAGAGAATCTTAAAATTACAAAATAGAATCAAAATCGTCAAGAAATAAATTCAAAGAATCTTTAAATTGAAAAATAAGATGAGAATCATCAAATTACTAAATAAAGTCAGTACAACGTCTCTTTCTCTTGTTTTAACCTAGTAGGCCCAAATTACATTATTTTAAAAATTAAAAAAAAATATTGAACTACTAAAGCACTTATTTTAATTTTAATAATTTAAACTTTTATTAAAGAAGAAATTGTTTTTAATTTTGTAATTAATTAAAAAAATATATTTTCTGAAATTAATTGAATACACAACCTTTAATTTTTCCTATAAATAGTTTTGCTTATTCAGACAAAATGACAAATCAGAACTCAAAATTTATCCAAAAATAATGGCCTTATTCAAGGTGTGATAATCAACACAAAATATCTAACTTCCATCCTTTTCCTCACAAAATATCCCTGACATGTTTCTCAGTTTCAGCTTTCAACAAATGGGGCTATCGATATGTTCTGACTTTGATAGGATTTGTTTCGGTCTTAATGGGGGATCTGGTGATGAACAGACAAACAAAGAAAATACATTTTTCTTTTCACATGTCATACCCTGTTACAACAGAATATAAAGTAGTACCTTGAGTTTAAAATTTAGTAACCTTTGAACACGATTTGAACTTGGTTTCATTTCACCCTGTATGCTATGATTGACAGATTTTGCCACTACAATATGTAAGTTTCCACATGTTTCTTCTTTGATTTTGAGACATTAAAACGATCAATAATGACGTTGTTTAGTCATCCCAATGTGTTTGATCATTTGAGCCAGCAACACAAGGTAGTCTGTAGCAATCTCCTTAGTATTAAACTGGTTCTGGTTCATTTAAAGCAATATTTTGTTTTCTTTGTTTTGCATGGTTCTCTTATGCAAACATTCTGGATACGTTGAGCACCAAAATATTAATAAAAAGTAAAAAGTAAAGGAGATTCTTTGTTATATCAGGAATCTTGTTAGTTCCTATGGCTCAACACTTGGGATGCTTATGATTTATTAACAAAAATGTGTTACTAATTGAATTGAAAGTTTACTCATTGAACACAACCATTGTTACATTTAAAAAAATATACATATGGGTAGAAAGAAACCAAAATATAGTACAAATGGCTTAGTGGTAGAATAGTGCACTACTGCATTGTAGTCCCAGCTTTGATTCTGAGCCGGTACTGAAGAAAACAAACTGTAATGGGGGACCATCATTCTCCTGATTCCATGGAGATGATGCATCTGAGTTCTTTTATAATTATTGTCCTTTAATTTTCATCACTAACTTAAGTACCCTACCACGTTCCACATTTAGAAGTTTTGCATCTTATAACTGACACTTGAATTATTGGAGAAGGAACACGTCACATTTTTCTCATTCCACTACGGACCTTGCTCTCAATAATTTCATTTAGACCTGGTAAAGGTAGGCAGGGTAGATATGGACAATTCAACTTATTTCATGACATTAACCACTGAACAACATTAAAGAATGATTTATTGCTGAGTAAAGGGCTGGTGCAATAATGAGCCTTAAATATCAGCATCATTAATTTTGCAGCTCGTATGCATAATTTCATGTTGTTTAATATCATGGTAATTTTATCTTGTAGCTTCATGCTATTTGGAAACACGGTAATTTTAGTTATTGTGCATTATGCGAAAAAGAAAAGTCACTTGTTTTTTTCTAAAACAAGTAAAGGACAAAAAGATAGAACAAAGGGTAGTGGAAAAGCTGTACCTTTTCAATTGAGGATTCCACTTCAAGGAATAAAGTAATAAACGAACTTGAACTATATGGAAACATGATTACAGGATTGTTAGAACTCATTATCTTTCACAACAGGGGCCAAATTTTAAACTACTTAAAAAGGGTTGCTACCCTGTAACCAGGCAGTGACATTTTATCCATTTGAGTCACCTGCAGGTCTTTTATACATGTTCCTTGATAAAACTTTCAAGGTGTTGTTAAGGTTTCTCACTTGTGTAGTCGCAGTTGTGACTTGTGCAGAAGAGGCTGAAGAACAGACCTGGACAGGCTGGTGGTGATGCCAGTAAGGGTATCTCTATTCATTCAAAACACATTTACAATGCCTTGGAGATGCTTAATCTTTCAGGTTGATTCAACTCCTTGCATGTTCAGGAATGAGGCGGCCACGCAACTCTTCAGGTGCATTTGCCAGTTCTGCATTGTTTTCTTACATAAGCAACGCCATGTGCCTTAAATGTACCATGTAACCAAAATTGAAACGTTCACAGCTGCATTACCTTGAGGTGTGAAGTTGAACAATGGAGGTAGGGGTCGCCCATTTGGCAAGCATGCATTTGGATCCCGCAGATCATCAAAAAATGGATGTGCACATGCAGCCAACTGTAAAAGGAAATAATTAGGACACAAGATTAACAACAGTGTTAAATATTTCCTCCCAACTACTATACTTTGGCAGGTAATGAACAATTTTAAATATGAACAACTACTATCACATGTAAGAATGGTCCATCTTTCTTTGACTAGTGTAGCATACAAATATAGTGCAATTCAATACATATTAAGTAATCAAGATACAGTAGGTAACATTTTTTAAAACAAATCAACTTACAGCAGTGCAACGTAGATTTGGAGAATATTGAAGAAGCCTTGACACCAGATCCACAGCTTCAGGTGGCATTCTCTTGTGAAAAACCTGGAAGCATTTTTCAGTCAGGTCTGAATGGAAGTATTCATCATTTATGGATTACATAGTACGTTAGCAAGCAGCAGCAGAGAAAAAAATAGTTAACCTTGTGCCATGGGTGAGCTTTAATCTGAGGAAACTTAAATTCATTGTAGTTGGGATTCATGCACCTTATTTCTTCTCTGGTTGGAGTTCCCAAGATCTGTTGAAGTACAAAAAAAAGCTGAGATTGAAGAAACAAATCTAGAGACTGCAACTTTGAAAAGTAAATTCATAAGGCAAAACAAGGGGACCAGATATTAAAGAACACAGGAAAATGTACCTTTATTATCTCTACTAACTGATCAACCCCACTCTCACCAGGAAACAATGGCTGCAAATAATACAAGATAGATTGGTTTAATTGGAAACTTTCTTATAAAAAACAAACTTAATGGAAATTTAGAATTCTGGCAACTGCTATAAAAGCTCAAAAACACGAGCAAGAGAGAGAGAGAGATAACAAAAAGGCCTTTTCCAACCAAGTTACATGGATCAAATGATCCCTTTGTATCCTTCATTAACCAAATCTTCAGGGAAGTCCAAGTGTGTGCGTGAGAGAAGAAAAATAAAGACAGAGTTTTGCATATGCTCACCTGTTTTAGAAGTAGCTCAGCTAAAACACAACCAACTGACCACATATCAATGGCGGTTGTGTATTCAGTTGCCCCAAATATAAGTTCTGGAGCTCTATAATATCGAGAGCAAATGTATGATATGTTGGGTTCACCCGGCACCTGAAAATGAAATAATATCATAAACCCAAGAGTATACCATCAAAAGATCTTCAAAAGCTCATAGTCAAAAGGTAAAGAAACTTACCAACACCTTTGCACTCCCAAAATCACATATCTTTAATTGATGTGTCTGCGGATTTACCTATCATATGCATCACATCACATGTCAAAGCAGTATAGTTACAAGTCAGTATGAATCACATCACATGTTACTATTTTCTTTGCAGCCTCTTGTTTTCCTTTTATAAATACATTATCTACATCTCAAAAATTGTTTACCACCCCACCTCCAAAAAATATTAATGGAGTTGAGCAATTCATACATCATTCTAATCAACTGGAACATCCAAAGGGAAAGTCTTTGCAGGTAACAAAAATATGGCAGAAATAAATGAAAGACAAACTGTTGAAATGCACTTACCAGTAAGTTCTGGGGTTTGATGTCACGGTGACAGACACCAATAACTTGATGTAAATAATTCAATGCACGGCATATCTGCAAGATGGGTGTACCGTGACTAATCAATATGGACACAAAAATAAAATGCTCAAAGCAATTAACACAATTAGAAAGCCTGCAGAAAAGTCAGAACAGATTAAACTGTCATCAACTCAATTCCTAGACTTACCTGGTATGTATACAGTTGCACATAAATCATGGGCATATGTTGGTGCATCTTAACATAGTGTTTTGAAACTTTATAGACAGTTTCAGGTACATACTCCAAAACCAGGTTAAGGTATAGTTCATCCTTATCGGTGGTTGAAAAGAAGCAGTGCTTTAGTTTAACAACGTTCGGATGGTCAACTGTGCGCATAACCTGCAGTTCCCTATTCTTATATCTCTTGTCTTGCAACACTTTCTTTATGGCAACTGCTTCACCAGTCTCAAGGCACTTAGCCTACAACAAATAAAGAACATCGTAAACCAACAGGTAAGTGACAAGCCTGAAGAGCACAATGAAGTAGAGAACAACTACATTATAAAATGACTGCAAAAACAATATAAATACCTGAAAAACGACACCAAAAGAACCAGTCCCAACCACACGTTCAGCCATGTATGAGATTGTCTGAAACCAATAAAATATAATTATATAAGCTATTAAAGTAACAAACCACTGTTAAGGTTCATACATTATCATTTACCAGTGCAAATAAAGTGTACAAATGCAACAACCATAAAGTAATCACCTGCTTTGGTTGTCCATCCCGACCACCAATTGGAGTTGTTATTATTTGACCTGTTTCTGTTCCATTACCACTCACAACGGTTGCTTCTATATCCTGCACGCAGCAATTTCAGTAAAATCAACAACTGATGGCATTTAAAAAGATAAATGAACTTGTTAAATACAAAAAGTAATTTGTTTTATGAGATGAAGTTACGTATGAATTCACTTGTAATGAACAAGAAATATCTAGATATGATTACACATATATAGACTGACTAACACAGAAGTGACCAAAATAAGCACAGATGAATGGCATCAAATACCTTTTCATTGTTGTTCTTGCTTTTCTCATCTCTAATTTTCATTTCATTTAATTCTTTTGGAAGTTCATCATAGCCTGACTTCTCAGTTCTAGCTACTGTAGATACACCAGATGTGCCAACTGTAGTTTCTTTGGGTGCATCTACAGGCTGAGCCTGATCTGTGCAGACTGTCTCAACAATATTTGTTTTCTCAACAGCCTTCACTTCAGTTTCTTGTTCAAACTTGGCTCTTTTCGAGTTAGAATCCCCTCCCTGAAAAGAAACAACTTGCACTTCACTTAAAATATCCATGACATGAGTTATTCCAAGAGTGTTAGTAGAGGAAAAAAGATTCACATTCCACATTTGATACCACAGAGTCAAATAAATTTCATTACTCAACCACTTCTGTCAGGTTATTATATTTAGGCTGCACCATAATTAAATAAAGAGCTTAATAACAAAAACCAATTAAGTGAACAAACAACTAGTGCACATCCCAAATCACTTCTTCTACGAGGTGAAACACCAAAAGGTAATGTAACCTATCTGTAAGTTCGATTTATCACTTAATCTGGGTAATGTATTTTGCAATGCAGGCAAAGCTTCCATTTTAATAGGCACACGTAACTGACCTGTGCCAAGATCATGCTTACATAGAAAAACAGCAAATGAGATATGCCTCAGATGCAGACTATATATAGTAAGATCATAAAACTCGTTAATCACATAACCTAAATCTTCCATAAAAGGAAAGAAAATATCTGCAATCACCGGTACTCAGAAAAAAAAAGGGGCAAACATTCACATACATGTAAGATAATATCATTAAAAAAACAAAAACCCAGAAAATATGTCAAAAAGTAGAGGAAACTTTCCAAAGCAGCATCCTCAATAGTTCCAAAATAAATCCCAGAAAACCAAAACAATTAATATGATCATCTCTCCCCAACCCAGCTTCTTCCATTTTCCGAGCAACCAAACAAAAACAGTTCCCCTACCAAAATAATAATCAAAACAAAAACTTTTTGCCCCAAGGAAAAGCATATCTTACAGGATCTGATGATATGGAAGTCCTCCCAGAAGCAATGCTCTTCAACCTTCGCATCATATTCATGGTTGCTGGCTCCACTCACAACCCACCAATCCAAACCCTAAATCCCTCAAACCCCACCAGAAAAAATCGAAACTTTTTCAAGATAGAAGAAAGAGAACCCCAACTTTCTCTCCCCACACCCCACTTCCCAGAAACCAAAGCTAGAAACAAACGAAAAACCAACACAACACAACACAATCTTGTTAAAAAAAACCCTCTCTCAGTCTCTCTCTCTCTAGATTCTCTCTCTCACTCAAATACAGAACTTCCCAGGTGGTCTCTTCAGTTTATTTATCTTAATGAAAAAAATTTCTCAAATTTCTATGGTCAAACCCAATCATTCCACCTTCAAAATGTGTACCTCAGTCAAACGCGCAATCTTGGCCGTCAGTTAGTTATTGATGGAAGATGAACGGCAGTGATCTTCTGATTCGAGATAAAGTAAAGGTTGGGTTTGGTAGCTTGCGGATATGAAATGCCCCTAGTTTTGGTGTTTATTTACGAAAATGGGAACGCAGGTTCTATGCTTAAACAGAATATCTTGTTGCTCATAAACTGTTTTCAAATTCTAATATAAACCAATCAGATTTGGAGAATGCCTTAGGATAAATGTGTTTAATTAGGGTAACAATAATGTACTAAAGAAAACCACATTTTTGGCAATAACCAGGAAGATAATAAAATTAGATAAAAGGGAAAAAAATTACTTTCACTTAAACTTCAATGTAGTAATTTATTTTGAGTTATTAAATTTTTCACTTAATATAATGTTTATCCATTATATTGTTTAATCTATAATTTTGTATTTTAAAATACAGAAAAACTAAAATTCAGTAAGCAAAATAGAAAGTTCAATCCTGTATTTAAACGTAACTCTTTTATGCATGAGAATATAAGAAGATTTGCTAATATTTATTCTAAAGATGTAGTTAAAAAGAAGTTTTAAGAGTTTCTATATATTGTATATATTGTAAATTATAATAGTTAAGAAGTTTAAATCTATTAATCTTTTATTTAAATATTAATCCTATCTCATGAGAAATGTAGATTTAACAACTTTTAATAACTTCATTGATGAAATAATAATAATAATAATATTTTGTTAAGATTAATTTATTAAGATTATTAAAACTAATTTCATATTTATTAAGTATTATAAAAAATAACTTCTGAAATAAAGTTAAATAACTGACATTCAAATATTAAGTGGAATTACTCAATCATTAGTTAATATTTAATATTTGAATGCAGTTATTTAAAAAAATAATAATTTTACAAAACAATATAATTCTAAATAAATGAAACAACTTCAGATTAGTAAAAACCAATAAAAAAATCTGAGTTTTAAAACATAAATAAATTAAAAATATCTAAAAAATTAGACTTCAATAATAAATTTCAATTTAAGTTTTTTATTTATTTTTAATAAAAAATATTTTATCATGTTATTTATTTTAAGTTGAGATTTCTTCTAATAATAGTTAAGAAACGTTATTTATAACTAACTTTTATTAGTACTCCGAGTGGGTTTGTGAAAAAATACATGTGATAATGTATCTAGCTTTTTTATAAGATTGTTTTTAATTGTCTTTATATTAGTTTTTCATTAAAGTATTTTTAATTTTTAATTTTATAAAGGATGTTATAACTTTTTTATGAAGAAAACATAAATAAAGAGTTATTTTTTAAAAATGTAATTATTTAAAAATTAAAACTATACTGTTACTATACTCTTTTCATTATCTATACATTAACGTTTCACGGCTAAAAAATGAGTATAAATTATAATTATGCATAAACTAAATTTAATGTTTCTAGTTAAATTAATTAATTATTAATAAATATATTTATGATAAGTATTTTATATTAATAATGGAAAACATGCAGTAATGCACTTTCATGGAAATAGACTTTGTAATTGATAATTTAGTTTTAAATAACATTTCTCTTTGGATATATGTTTGGATAATCCAAAAGAATATGTGGGGGGAATATAATTTTTTATTAATTTTTTAATTAAAAATATTTAACTTTATTTTTCATGCATTATTTATTGCCAGCGTAATTAAGTTGTGAAACAATATCATCACAAGAAAATTGCTACATTAAAACCTTTTCATTATTGTTTTCTATTTAAAACTCTTACATTTTTTACAATTTCAATATATTGGCCATTAAATATTTTTAAATCCTCTTCTATTCAAAACCTAACAATTAAAATATTGTATACAACTTTTTCAAAATTTTAAAGTTGATCTTCTTGAAAATTAAAAAAAGAGAACATGAAAAAAAAGAAAAAATAAACAACCAAGAGAGAAAGAAAAAAAAAAAATTTTATTCTTACAAAGATGTTAAAAAGGTAATGTAAACGGAAGTTTTAAGTTTTTTTCTAAATTATATTTAAATTCGTTTCTTACTTTGTGTCTTAAGTCTTCTTATAGTTCTAAAAGAATGGAAAAGTGTCTAGAAAGAATTTGAGAACTTTTTCAACATCTAGTTAAAGGATTACTACTTCTAATGAATATAAATCATTGAATTAAGTTTTATTTTTACTTCTTCCTTGTCCAATAGATCAACTTATAGAATTAATATAAAAGAGTAAAAGAAGATCTAAAAGTAAGTTAAGAGATTGATTGAATATGAAGGAGTCCAAGATAATATGAACTTATAGAATTAATATAAAAGAGTAAAAGAAGATCTAAAAGCAAGTTAAGAGATTGATTGAATATGAAGGAGCCCATGATAATATGAACTAATATATTATGTTAGTTATCATTGTCTTAAAAAAGATTTTAGTTGGTATATTTGCACTAATTATCATGTTATCAAGAGTTTATGACTTATTTAATGAGTTAGAGGGTTTTTCATATTCTCTATAAGAGTCCAAAAATGTGATGATTATATTGTTTTCAATAGGAGGTTTGGATTATATAAATTCTTTGTCATGTCATTTAATCAAACCAATGAACTAAATACTTTCATGACTTTAATGCATAATTTGATTCACCTAGACAAATGTTTGTTGTGGTTTATTTTATTATCATCTTGATATGTAACTTGACTATAAATGACCATTTGTATTATATAAGGATTGTGCTTGAAAATCCTAAGAATGAGAGATTGTATGTTAATAAGGAAAAATGTATCTTTGGAATGAATTGTCTAGTAGCTCTATAGTCTATTGTAAGCTCTTAGGGATTTCAAATTGATAAGAGAAATGTAAAGACAATTAAACTCTAGTAAAGATGGGACTTTAACAAGGTTAAAAACTCATTTTAATAATAATTTTAGAATTGTCATTGTTCAACCTATCATTAAAATACAGTTTAAACCATCATGGTATGTTCATGTATTATTGCAAATGGATAGATAACGAAAAAACAAATCCCCTAAACCAATTCTAAAGCGTTCAATAAAATAATCAATACAAACAATCATAATACAATTAAGATATATTTCAAATTCATACAATGCAAACAAAATTTAAAAAATTATCAAAGAAAAAATGATAGAGTACAAGAGAACTTATCAAGATGAAGATAATCAAATTAGTACCCTGATGGTGGTAACACAAATCAAATTGGAGCATATTGGAATATATACAATGAATAGAGCTTTTGAAGGGTGACATAATCAATGGGAGGCAATGGGTGATAGTGAACTACAATGGACACTCACGATGATGACAACATGAATCAACGTGATTTTTAAAACGTACTATTTTTAATGATCTTGGTATACAATTGCTGGTGAGTTTGGTATGTTGTTCTTGGTAATCTTGGTAGTTGTGCTTGGTTAATTTTTGAGATTTTCAACAAGTTTATATTAATTATATGTAAATAGTGCTACACGAAATAAAATTGTAATATTTGAGAAAATTTTGAATGAAATAGTGATAGATAACATAATAAAATAAAATATATGTGTTCAAATATTGAAAAAAATGTTGTATTCTTAATTTTAATTTATTCGTATATTTTTAGTGTAAAATTTGATGTAAAAATACAATGATAAAGTTAAATAGTAATTTGGAAGAATGATTTTTATTAATTTGGGATTTTCAACAATTTAGGATTTTTAATCATTAAAATTGTAAATTATTTTTACTTTTATTTTTGAATAATTAAGGAATTTTAATAATATATTGGAGTGTAGGTTTTATTTATTTACAAAAACGATTAATTAAGTAAATTTATTTATTTAGGATATTTATTTATTTATAGTTTTGAATAAGTTATGATTTTTATTTATTTAGGAATTTAATTTATTTATGGTTTTTTAATTAAGAATTTTTTATTTAGTAATTTTATTTATTTAGAATTTTAAAAGTTTAGGATGATATGAATTTGATTTATTTAAGATTTTGAATAATTTAGGACATTTGTGTATTTTGGATTTTTATTTATTTATAGTTTAAGGTTTATTTATAATTTTTTATTAATTTAAGAATTATAATTATTTAGGATTTTAATTTATTTTTAATTTTGGATAAGTTATGAATTTTATTTATTTAGTATATTTTTAGGAATTTTATTTATTTAGTTTTTATGTTTATTTAGGTTTTACTTATTTATTTACGGTTTTGAATTTGTATGATGTTGCTTTGAAAACTTTATTGAGTTAGAAATTTGATATGAAAGACTTAGGTGTTGTAAAGAAAATTCTTGGGATAGAGATTCACAAGAATAGAAGCTCAAAGGAACTGTAGTTATCTCACTTGACAAATCACTTTAAGCTCAGTTCAAACTAGTGCCTTAAGGTATATAAGGAGGTTGCAAACATGGTAAAGGTTCCTTATACTAGTGTTGTTGGTGCTTGATGTATGTGATGGTATGTACTTGCCCTGATTTAGCTCATGTTGTTAGTCAAGTTAGCAAATACATGTCCAAAACAGGTAGGCAACATTGGGAGGCAGTCAAATGGATTTTCAGGTACTTGAGAGGTACTATGAGGCATGACATTGTGTTTAGTAATCAGTAGGGTGATCCTTTGGTTGTTGGATATGTGGATTCAGATTATACAGGTGATTTGGATAATAGAAGATCGACAACTGGGTATGTTTTTACTCTCAGTGGAGGACTTGTATGTTGGAAGTCAACTATCCAGTCTATTGTTGTATTATCTATCACTGAAGCTGAATACATGGCAGTGGTTGAGACTGCAAAAGAAGCTTTGTGACTTATTGGGTTAGTAAATGAATTGTGTGTTCGGCAAGGTGGAGTTCAGTTGCATTGTGACAATCAGAGTGTTATTTCTTTAACAAAGAACCATATATATCATGCTAGAACAAAGCATATTGATGTGAGGTTTAACAAGATCAGATAGTTGATTGCATCTGGTGAGATACTATTGCAAAAAATTGGTACTGTGGAGAATGCAGCTGACATGTTAACCAAGCCAGTTACCACTGACAAGTTCAAGCATTGCTTGGACTTGTTGAATGTTTATAGTTGTTAGAGAAGCATGGTAGTCCAACCCACTATATGTGTTTGATACTTCCGGATTGTATACTTCTGAGAGGGCGTATATTCACCAAGGTGGAGATTTGTTAGGTATGACTCATAATACCGAATGAAAGGGCAAATGTCAGAGCGGAGCATAGACATTGCCCATCGCGGGAAGTTATAGGCTTAGTATGGGTCAGGGGTGCCTTAAGGTTTTGGGTTGAAAGTGATGTCATTCTCTTGTATGTTTGGACTTTTGTCTTATTTTTGTTTGTTTTCCCGCTCGTTGCCCCTCAGATTTTCCCAGCAAAATAACAGTTGTATGTATTTTATTATTGGAAAATTTGCTTTGACAACCACAGCTGGCATATAAGCAGATGCCAACTGCTGATGTGATTTAATTGTACACGTGGATAAGGGTAAAACAGAACTTCTTTTCTTTTTGAATGATATTTAGGGTATTTTGTTATGAAGGGGCATAATTAGATTTTAAGTATCTAAATTTAAGATTTGAAACGTGATAGGAGTCTAGTGCACCCATTTGCATAAGGGAGATTTTGTGTTAGAGTGGTTGCGGTGGCGAGTAACGGTGAGAGACCATCGATGGTGGTGAGCGACGGTGGGAGACCATCAACGGTGGCAAGCGACAGTGGCAAGCGACGGTGGTCGAGAATCAACGATAATAGCGAATACGACTGCAGCGGCGACGACAACAGTGGCTAGATTCAAGAGATCTGATATTCAAACTCATTGCTTCTCAACCCTTGATGGAATATGTTGGGCATTGTTTTAGATAAAATCCCAAACATGTAAACCCTAAGAATGACTCTCAATGTCATGCTGGAATGTTTTTTACACGTCATTTATCTTAACCACATCAGTACGTCATTTATCTTAACTACATCAGCGTCACATAAGATTGTAAAGTGAGTGTGTGCCTCAGTGTAATTGTCAAAGTATAACTACTCTTTATTATTTAGTATTACATGTGTTTTATTCTAATGCAACTTTTTAGTTTAATGACATTAAGTTGTTTTTTTTTAATTTTATGAAATTTACAATTTCGTTTAAATATTTTAAAATTATTTCTATTATTACTTTTTTTTCTAAAATTCAATTTCAACAAATTTCCATGTATCAACAATGTTTGAAAATTTCAACCTTTTACTGAACTCACTTAGTTAATCATACTGAAAATAATTTTCTAATAACACATAATTTAATATACTTCGATTTAATCACATTTCTTTTAAAATTAATTTAAGCACAAAAGGAAAGTAAGCTTACAATTTCATAATTTTTAAAAATAATAATGATATAATAAATTTATAATTATCATTATTATTATTAATTTAATAAGAATATAAAATTAATCATATAATAAAAAATTCATAGATATTATTAAAATATTTTTAACATAATTGAATATATTGATTTTGAATCTGTATTTTGTGATTGCTATACTGAAAGATACAACGTATCTTTCTTTATAAAAATAAAAATGAATAAAAAGTAAGATAAATTTTTTATTAATAATATTTTAATTTATTATTTTTATACATTACACTAAATATGTATTATTATTATAATTGAAAACGTAAATATTAATAAAATATTCATAATTACATAACCGACATAGTTTAAATTATGTAGCATAAAATATTATTAAAACATTTATGTAACGCAGAATATTATTAAAATATTTAAAACATAATTAACTATTCCATTTTTAACGTATTTTATTATTTTTTATATAGATATTTTTACTTCTACACAGAAAGATGTGACATTTTTTTTATTATCGTTTGTTTTACACATTTTAAAAAAAAAAGGAACAAATTTTGCCACAATCTAAGCCCTCTCTTTCCAGATCTCGAATCATGCATGATGCAGAGAAAGACCAAATGAGACTTGCATCCATCTCAATAATATTTCACATCAAATTAATTATTTTCTTGAAATTGAAATTTCTTTTCCATTTATAGGTAAGCTTTATTTCATTTCAAGGGCTTGTTGTTAAGGTGATTCAAATATTATTTGATAGTTTTTTTTTTATAATTTAGATTTATGTTTTTGATATCTAATCTACATTCATAAAATATAATGGATTATTTATTCTCAAATAATTAATATTTCTTATAATTTATTTAAAGAGTAAATTGCACTGATTTTTCATTTCTACTGATTCTGCAATTCATTGGAAAGTTAAATTTGATATATTCTCGTGCAAGTTACCCAATCATTAATGTCTTTTCCATAATTGATGGTGTAACTTTAAATAAAATCTATTCAAAGAGAAAATGGATAAATTCTAAAATATATAATTTTTCTTTCATTTTATTTTTCAAACCAAACATAATTATTTACAAAATTCCTTTATTTTATTTTATTTCCACCCATTAACAATTTTTTTTATTATTTTCCATTTATTTCTCGCCTTTTTCTTTCCAAAAATCAAACAAACAGAAGTTTATTCGTGGCACACGAAAAGTGGTAGTTTAGTTAAAAGTAAGGCTTAATTAAATGTCTATTTTTTTTCTAAATATACTAACTTTTAATTTTACTATCAAATTCCAATATATTTAGACAAAAATCATTCAATATAATAAATTTTTTAATAGAAGCTAAATTAAAAGTATTCATACTTAAAAATTAATTAAAAATAAAATAATATTCAATCTCTCTCTCTCTTTTAAAAAAATTAGGTAATAAAGAATTAAACATTGAATAGGAAAAATAAGGGTTTTCAACCTATTACATCAAAACATAGACCTAGTAGTGGTCTATTCAAAGTATAAGCAAAACATTGATTTACAAAAAAAAATACATCTAGACATAATATAAAAAACGTTAGAACAATAAATAATATTACAAAAAGTCACGATTCACAAGTTTCATGCAAAACTGTTTTATCATTTTTGAGCCCTGCAATTGCAAGAACAACAACAAAAGTATATATTTAATTACAACAAAGCATCTTCGTTCCTACATATATATTTATGCAATTATTTTTTCATATGACTACCAGCTATTCATCACATCTTAACATATCATTTTCATACATGTCAATGGTTCTAAACACCAACCAGAATATGAAAAAAGAACATGCTTATATTTTCCTCTTAAAACGACCCAACTTTTTTTATTGTATCAATGTAAATACCTCAATCACGTCACACTTCTTATTCTTAAAAATAATTTCATTTATGTGTTTTCAAGTATACCATATCACTGTCATTCGTAACATTCTCCACACATATCTCCCTCGCTTATCCAGGACAGCTAATGTGAATCCTAAGAAATGTTGTTTGGGCATATTATGGTGCACAAGTTATACTCCTAGCCATGTTTCACACATATTCCAGATTTTGCCCATAACCGAACATGTAAAAAATAAGTTCTTGCGATGGCATCGAGGATTATGAAAGGTTAAACAAGGATATGATAACTATGAATACAAAAAATGAACAGAGAATATGATAACATGGAATAAAGTTATTCTTGAATGTACTATTTTTTGTTTACAATAGCTCACTTAATATAAAATTCTAGGGAACTAAATATAGAAATTATTCTAAATAAATACATTTGATATTCTTTGGTATTCTACTGATATTCTTTGATACTCCCTTGATTATCTTTGATATTCTTACTGATATTCTCTGATATTCCCTTGATTATCTATGATATTCTACTGATTTGTTTCTCTCATAATAATATTCTAACACTCTCCCTCAAGGTGAGCAATGGGATTACCAATGCTTAGCTTGCTGAGGACACGGGTAAATGCTTTGCCTATAACAACTTTGGTGAGAATGTCTGTTAACTGGTCTTCTAACCTTACAAATGGAAGCTCAATACTGCTATCCTCAATCTTCTCCTTAATGAAGTGTATGTCTGCCCACTTCAACGTGCTTGGTTATGTCATGTTGTACAAGATTCTCTAAGATACTGATTGTTGCCTTATTATCACACTTTAACTGACTTGGTAGTTGTGGTGGAAAACCAATCTCGGTTATCAACTTTTTGATCCATAAGACTTTAGTTATACCTTTGGCAATTCCCCGGAATTCAACCTCGGCAGTTGAAAGAGCAACCACTTTCTGCTTCTTACTCCTCCATGTCACCAAGTTACCTCCCACAAGAGTAAAATAGCCCGATGTAGATCTTCTGTCATTTGGATTACCAGCCCAATCGACATTAGTATAAGCTTCAATGTTTAAGTGTCCATGCTTTTGGAACATGATCCCACTTCCTGGTGTCCCCTTCAAGTATCGGACAATCCTCTTGGCAGCTTCCATATGATCCTCTTGAGGTTGATGCATAAACTGACTTATTACCCCTACTGCATATGCTATATCTGGTCGAGTGTGTGACAGATAAATCAATTGCCCAACTAACTGTTGGTACCTCTCTTTATCTGCCAAATTAGCTCCTTCCTCAAACTTTAAATTATGGTTAACTTGCATAGGAGTATCTGCTGGTTTACAATCAACCATTCATGCTTCTGCAAGCAAATCTATGATGTACTTTCTTTGGGAAATAAAGATCCCTTTCTTAGAGTGAAGAACCTCTATTCCCAATAAGTACTTTAGTCCACCTAAGTCCTTCATTTCAAATTCCCTGAACAAGTTATTCTTCAGTTGTGTTATTTCTTCTATATCACTTCCGATTATGATCATGTCATCCACATATATTATTAGGCATGTGATCAAATCTCCTTTTCTTTTCAAGAATAAAGTATGGTCAGAGTTGCTTTATTTGTACCCGTACCTTTTCATGGCCACTGTAAACCTTCCGAACCAGGCATGTGGAGACTGCTTAAGCCCACATATTGCCTTTTTTAATTTGCAGACTTCATTTCTTTGGAAGTCTTCAGAGAACCCTGAAGGAGCTTCCATGTACACCTCTTCTTTGAAATCCCCATGCAGAAAAACATTCTTGACATCAAACTGATGGAGTGGCCAATTTTTGTTTGTTGCTATTGAAAATAGTACTCCGATGGTGCCAATTTTTGCAACTGGTGAGAAAGTCTCTGAGTAGTCAATGCCATAAGTCTGTGTATAGCCTTTTGGCACCAATCTTGCCTTATATCTCTCAATGGTACCATCTGCTTTATGTTTAATGGTGAAAAACCATCTACACCCTATTGGTTTCTTCTCTATTGGTAAGATGCACTTCTTCCAAGTTTCATTCTTTTCTAAAGCTTCCATCTCTATTTTCATAGCTTCTCTCCATTCGTCCTTCTTACTGGCTTCGTGAACTATTTTAGGAATGTCTTCAGCTAGAAGAGAGGTAAGAAAAGCTCTTGCAATGTCTGTCACTCCTTATCTAGTTATCTTCATAGGATACTTGGAATTCTGGGAAACATGTTCTGGAGAATATCGGTTAGGTGGTACCCCTCTGTTTCTTCTTGGCGAAAGTGTGAAAGGCTTTGGCTCTAGTTTTGGTGCTAACCTGTCATTGTTAATGACTTCATTCATAATAGGTGTCAGCTCAGTAAAGTGAAGATCACTTACCTCTTGTTGGACATTCTTAGAAGGATTCTCATTGGTTGTGTTAGTCCCTCCTACATTGACAGAGACATGCTCGTTGGCTCCATCTACTTGCTCTTTTGGAACAGTTTCTGGACAGCTAAGGCTACTTAACCAACTTGATGGTTCACTAATTTTCTCTCCCTGAACATCAAGTTGGCTACTGAAAAAATATTCTGATTCTAAAAAATCACAATCCATAGTCACATGTACACGGTGAGTGATTGGGTTGTAACATCGATACTCCTTTTGATGTGTAGCATATCCAACGAAGACACATTTCTCAACACATGGATCAAATTTAGTTCTGTTTGCTTTGGGAATATGAACGAACACAGAGCACCCAAAAACTCGTGGTGGTAACATTTGGACAGGAGGGAGATTAGTCTGAGTAGTTAGGACCTATAGGGATGTTTTGTGGTTAAGGATATTGAAGGGTAGCTTGTTCAAAAGATAGGCCGAGGTAGCGACAACTTCGGGCTAAAAACGTGTCGGAACCTATGCATAAAAAATCATGACTCGAGTAATCTCTAGTAACTTACTATTTTTTCGTTCTGCTACACCATTCTGTTGGGGTGTGTTTGGATAGGAAGTTTGATGGATTAAGCCATTTTCTCTAAAAAATTCTTACATTGATTTGTTAACAAATTCTCCACCATTATCTGATCTAAGTACTTGGATTTTCTTGTCAAACTGAGTGTGAATCATTTGATAGAATGCATAGAACTTATCAGGTACTTCAGATTTGTGTTTTAGAAAATATACCCATTTCATGCGAGAGAAATTGTCACAAATAATACAAAATATTGAAACTAATTATTGTGGGAATTAGGAGCTGGGCCCCCACACATCAGAGTGTACTATTGAAAAAACAGAATTAAATCTATTGTTATTAAGAGGAAAAGTAACTCTATGATTCTTTGCCTGTATACAAGTTTCACATTTGATGGGCTCAGTGTTACTAGTAAATAAAGTAGGAAATAAAATCTTAAGGTACCTAAATGAAGGAAGTTCCAAACGTCTATGCCATAACCAGAATTGCCTTGTAATTGTTCCATGAGCAAGCATGTCATGTCCCTTTTGAACAACCTCATCAACGTAGTAAAGACCTTCACGTTCAGTACCACGCCCAATGATCTTTTTCGTAAGAATGTCCTGTAAAATGCAAAAATTAGAAAACATGAGAACCACACAACAACTCCTTTGTAACTTGGCTTACAGAAAGTAATTTGATGATAGTGCAGGAACATAGAGACATTTTTTTTAATTTTAATTTTTCTGAAAAAACAATTAAGCCCCATCCTTGGACCGCAACTAATTCTCCACTGACTGTTTCAATATGGGTTTTAACAGGTGTAGAGAGACTGTCAAAATCGTGAGGGTCATGGGTCATGGTATCAGTTGCCCACAATAAAAAATCCACTGATCAGATTTCCTTGAGCTGATATCCTTTTCTTTCCCCTCTCCATGAGTGACTGCGGCGATGGCAGCCTTGTGATTTTTTGGTTTGGAATCTTCCTAGCATTCGGGATAACCCACGATTTTGAAGCTAGTATCCTTGGTGTGTTTCTTCATTCTGCAATGAGTACAGTGGATGTGACTTTTGTCTTCCTTGTGTCGTTGTGACGGATGTCGTCCAACAGTTTTTGAGCGACTTCATCCTTGTTCCTTATCATTTGAAAATGACATTTTTAGTTTTTTTTTTCGGCTGTGAGGGATAATGGTACAATGATGTTGGTTTCTAAGTTTCTAGGATCTAACACCGTTCTGATACCATCTTGCGATGACATCGAGGGTTATGAAAGGTTAAACAAGGATATGATAACTATGAACACAAAAAATAAACAAAGAATATGATAACATGGAATAAGGTTATTCTTGAATGTACTATCTTTTGTTTACGATAGCTCACTTAATATAAAATTATAGGGAACTAAATATAGAAATTATTCTAAATAAATATATTTGATATTCTACTGATATTCTCTGATACTCCCTTGATTATCTCTGATATTCTTACTAATATTCTGTGATATTCCCTTGATTATCTATGATGTTCTACTGATTTGTTTATCTCATAATAATATTCTAACATAAGTGACTCACATTTTTCTTCCTAGAATTACACATAGCACACAATGCATTCTCAACTTGAATTCCTAATTTAATTAATTTGTCTCTAGTTGGTAACCTATTCAAAATTACTCTCCAGGAACATATTTGAGAGGCAGGTACTGCTTTGACTGACCATAGGTTAAAAGTTACTTCCCCTTCTTCTCCTTAGGCTTCTCCCATTACTCTAACATATGTATCATGGACAGTTTATTCTAAGTTTTTCTTTCCTTTCCAAACCCACTGGTCATCAAGAGTATCTTTAGGCCCAATTTGTTGGATAGTATTATAGAAGACCTCTACCATAGGTATTTCCCACTCAAACTAAGTTCTTAGCCACTCCAAATTCTATTTCCACACTTCACCAAACGACTCCTCTACTTCTTCTAATCTTTTGTATCCTTTTGCTTAGAATTAGCATAGATTCTAGCAAACTCATCTTTAAGTGGTCTATTCCCTACCTAGCAGTCATTCCAAAATAATATATTATTACCTCTTTCGTTTATGATTATTACCACAAATACTTCTAAGATCCCTCCACTATCTAGACTCTTGCTTATTAGAACTATCTTAATCTAAACTTCTCCAATACCCATATTTTGATTTTATAAATTTCTTCCACAACCCCTTCTCCTAACAAGCAAGCCTCCATTTCCACTTACCTAGGAGGACCTTATTTAAGTTAAGAATATCTTTTATGCCTAGACCCGTACATAACCTACTCTTGCAAATTATTGTCATATTGTTTTTTTCTTAACAACTTTTCATCCCCACAAAGACTGTATTTTTATCATCTCGTTATTGACAGATTTAAGAATCTTAAAAATTGAAAGAAAGAAGATAAACATTGACGAGAATGCAAATTTTATCAAAATAACCCTCCCTACCATAGATATAACTCTTGTTTTTCACCTGGATAGCTTCTTTTTCATCTTGTCTAGCAGCCCTTTCAAAAAAAAAAAACTTTTATAATTTCTAGTTATAGGAATTCCTAAATAAACAAACAAAAATAACATAATCTTACAATTCATCATAACTGCAAACTTTTCTAAGCTCACTTGATCAACACTTACACCTCTTATAAAACTTTTCACTAAATTGATACTAAGATCCGGTGCTAACTCAAAACACTTCAAAATATTTTTAATAATTATAATATTTTTTGTGTTATTTTTATAAATAAATATTATATCATTTACAAATTGTAGCACACTGACTCCTCCAACTTTTCTTCTTATTTTAAGTCTCTCTAACAGTTTTTTTTTACTTCCCTCACTGCACGTGACAAATTTTCTGCCATAATAATAAAAGAAAAACGATGCAAGTAGATATCAGTGCCTAAGTCCTTTATCTTCTGCACAATATTTAATCTCTCTTTATTTTCTGTCATCAATATTCAATTTTTTTAATTTGTATTAGGTATTATAACATTAAAATAATCTTTTATTAATTAAACTGCTTTTGGAATCATTTCAAAACCTTGAGATTTTATGGCAATAAAATAATACATCAAATAATTAATATTCTCTCAATAATTTCTAACAAAAATATTCTTTTATAATTTACTTATATTCCAATCGTGTCAGATGTAGTGTCTTTCAAAGTATTCCAAATATAACATGGTGCTTCCTTGTGGAAAGTCTTCCTTTGAAATTCTCATTGAATCATAGTTTCTCTTTCTTTTTTTTCTTATCTTTATTCTTCATTCAAAGTCACTGACCTCCTACTTGTGTTGTTTTGGTCAGTGGTCAATGATGACTCCATTGAGTCTATACTGGGTCTTTCTGACATACAAAAGAGGTTTTTTTTTTTTTCTGGACTCATATAACTTCGTTTCTATTAATATAAAAATTTTCATTTTTTTATAAAAAAACATATTTTTTAGATTATGTAATATGAAATTTATTTTTTCTTTCATAAATTTTTTTAAATTATATCATTAGAAAGTTTTTTAATAAAAAAAGTTTTTAAATTGTATAATCTAAAATTTATCTTTTTTACATAAAAAATAATTTTTACCATTTTAGATTGTATAATCTGAAAGTTATTGAAAATTATTATTTAAAAAAAAAAACTTTCGAATCACATAATCTAAAAGTTATCTTTTTATAAAAAATATTTTCAAATTATAAGATCTCAAAAGGTTTTCAGATTATACAATTCAGAAAATTATATTTTTTTCTTCAATTTATCTATAATACAACATATAAACAACAAGGGTGATGCGAAACAAGGAAGCTGACTCCAATGACAACAACAAAGATACAATTTGATCTTTTAACTACCTTCATAAGACTACACCTGAAAACTGTTAGTTGCGGAGAGAAAAAGATAGAAGCATCCCTCTAGGTTAATATAAAACAATATAATATAAAATAATATAAAAGAGGTTCTGTTTATATTAACTCTTTTCTTCTCAATGATGGATACATGAAGCAAATGAGGGGTAAAATGAGGGGTGAAGGAAGGAATTGCCGCTAAAAAATTATAATCAAATTTAGCCCAAATTATTCATGAAAGAAGCCCAACAATAGGAACTTCCTAAACCTACTCATCAAGGGTTATTGTTCTTCAGTTCATGAACTTTATCCCACCAACAAAAGTGTAGGCCCTTTACAATTTCGATTAGGTCCAACACCAAAACCAAGCAGTAGCACAAGCATCTGATTTAAAAGAATAAATGAAATTAAAGAAAACAATTTTTCTTTTTTGTAGAAAACCATAACGGATCAGTGTAAGCCGAGTATGATTACTATGAAATGAAAAAAAAAAAGAAAAAAGAAATCCTGAAGAATCATCAAACAAATTTTAAGTAATGAATTTATGATTTAATCTCTTATAATGATTGTGTGTGCAAGGGTGGTTAAGCTCAGATAAAAAAACAGAGTTGAAGCCAGATCTACAGTAACTGGTTTCAGGTGATCATACAAACATCTTCAGTTATTTCTAGAAGAAAATAAAAAAAAATGTTTTTTTTATAAACATATCTTATGTTGAAACTTTTCCAATAGTAGTTTATCTAAAATCAAAATTCCAATATATATCATTTAATTTGCACATAAATTTATTTTACTTGATTTTTCAAAAAGTTAGTAATTATACCTTAATTATGTACAACCAAAAGTATAGATTCAAATGAAAAAAAAAATGAAAAGAATGAATATGTCTTGATACAACCCATTTGTAATGATTGTAATGACTTGCAACATTCTTAGGTGAGATCTTTAATATTTTACCAAAAATGTAGAGTGTGGGTAATTTGCAAGGGAGGAAAAGAAGGGTGAGTAACAAATGCTTTTACTTCAAGTGTGTATGTTGTTTTTACTTATATAATTATAAGGGTGTGTCTTTTTGTTTCTTACCAGAGTGTGTTGCAAAATACAAATTTTTCTACCATCAAGTCCCAAGACAATTAGCATGATCTCAATTACTTAAACTTTTGGGACAGTTGTTTTTCAACTCCAAGAATATTTTGTGTTTTCCATGATGTTTCTTCAAACTATGGAGAAAAATATATGGTGGATAAGGCATGGAAGCAAAAACCTATTATAATAGCTAAGCCACATAATTTTGTGGCATAGTGATCTTGGATTCCTAAATCTAGACAAACACATAGCCAAGTTCTTAAAGATGAATTGAGGCCATTGTTAGTAAAATGTTAAACAAGACTTTCATTTTTGTGTGTTTGGATTACTTAGAATAATGAATGGACCACCTAAAAGGGCATCATAATTAATGGGTAAAGCTTTCAAGTGGTAGTTTTAGGAGAATCCCATCAAAGTCACCTCATACTTCACATTGACATTTTGCAATAGGGTTTTGAAGATAGGGGGAGCTAATAATGTCTAAGTTGTAGTTTTCTAATCCCATCTAATACCTCCAAATGTTGCCATCATTGTCTTAACATAATGTTTCAAGGGTGTGGGGAATGGTGGGACCCATGACCATGTGTTAGCAAGAACATCATGGCACAAGAAGAAGGGGACTTTGGGATTACACAAGAATGACAAAGAAAGGGTGGTGAGGTAGCTGATCCAATATAGCAAGAAAGAGGCCCATAAGATAATGTCCTAAAGCCAGCAAAACTAAAAGGGCCAACTGCCCTTCCCTCTTTCTGATACCCTTTCATTTTCTTGACTTTATTACCTTCGTCCACACCTACTAGTATTGGGATTTGATGGATCACACCTCACGTGTATCCATCCCCCTTCTTTATGCATATATTGTTATTGTTATAACAATAAACAACAATAATAATATAATCATGTGCATGCATGAAAATGAAAATTAAAAACAGAAAATGTGATTCATGGCAAAATGGTTATGAGCTATATATACATATACATGACCTAAGTGCAATCAATTGTTGGATTGAGCTATAAATTCCAAAGTGGGGTCCTTTGTATGTGTATGTGCTAATCATGAATGAAAGGGTGGGAAAAGATTGTCACTTTCAGCATATACATTTTTGGTTTATTATTATTAGTCCTCCTACATGTATATTTTGAAATGGGTGAGATTCTATATATGTATATGTTGTGACACATGGTGACTAAAGTTGCTTCAATTGAACCTTCATGGGGAGAGGCATAGAATCAAATGTGTTTAAAGTCAAAAAAAGCATATCTCTAGGGCTTTGTTGGAGAGTTTCACAAGGGAGGGCCCAAAGGGAGTCTGAGAGCTCTGGGATTGTGGTGAAATGTCTACAATAATATTGGCAACGTGCATGAAGTCCATGCCATTGATTGAGTGGTAGTAACATGCACCTTTGTCAATTGAAAGCAATTGAAACCTGAATGAGTAGGTGCACTAGAACTGGCCAAAAGAGCTTTTTACCCACACATTCATGGGTACTGTTGTGATACTCATATCCATTATTCACATTATTGGGAAATATGAAGTGTTGTTATCACAAGAGATGGGACATATGAATTTCTTTACAGCATCAGTCACTTTCCATCTTACCAAATCATTCTAATCTTCCAAACTTCACACTGTTTCTCCACAGTAACCACTTCATATTCTTGGACACTATTTCATCCTTTCTTTCACTATTTTCATTCAAAGGGTCTCATAAAAAAAAAACACCAAATCAAATCTTCCTCTACTTCAAATGAGTTACATCATATCCCCTTTTAGCACTTCTTACCATTTTTAATGTCATATTTAAATTTTTACAAAAAGAAAAAATCTCCAAAATTGGTATGGTTATTAGTTTTAAAAGTTTTTTTATACTTTTTTAAGATCTATAGTTTAAGATTCTTATGCCACATTAATATGTTCTGTGAGATTTTCTTATAGAAGTACGAGATCAACATCCATCCATCCATTGTGAAATGGGCTCTACAAAATAGTGAATTTGATTTTATATTTCTGAAAACTCTTGTTTCCTTGAGAAGAAAATGACTATCTATATCAATGCAATTTTGCTGATAAAAATATCTGTATGAATGCATTATTTAAAATTTTGTGGCATTAATGGAGGAAGATAAATTTCATGTGTGTAGTCTACGTCATATTCAAATCTAATAAATTAGGATGGCATTTCATTCAAACATTTAAATTAATTATATATATTTAAGATAGAACTGCAAAAATTTCTCTCTCCTTATTTATGTTAGAACCAGTTCACAGTGTTGCAAAAGTTAACACAGAGGTATTAATTTCATGCACACTTTCTTTGTATTGATTATTACAACTATATGGTATCATTAAGCAACATTTGTCAACCTTAGTCATAAGAGTAGTAAAACAGCAGTGCCGTAATTAGAATAAGAGTGATAAAACAGTGTGTCATAACTGATTATTGTCCTCATTCATTTAAAAAAACTAGAAAATGAAAGTAATTATTTTAATTTTAATTTTCAACATGAAATTGGAATAAAATTTAAAAGGAAAAAATTTAATATAAATAGATAGTATTACATCATATCATATAGAATTTACATTTTCACATCATTTCACAAATAATAAAACAAAATGTACTTAAACTTTTTTTAATATAACTGATGTATGTTAATTTGTAAAAGGCAATGAAATTTCTATGTTATCTAATTTACAATTCAAAATTAATAAAATGATTAACAAAATTTAAAAAATCTCTTCTATTTTTTCTTCAAATCAAATATAAAAAAAATTATTGAAACAAAATAAGACAATAAATTTCCAGAGACCAATGTTTCTTCATGTAATGCTTTTCTATTTCTCTCTCTTCATCTTTCTTTTTTTCTTTTCCTTTTCCAAACTCTTCTATTTTTAAGTTTCTTTCTTCATATCTCATATATTTCAAAATTTAATCGTATTTCACATATGAGTCTAGAAACAATTTTATCCGATCAAAATTTTAAATAGATTAAATTTTTATTTATTTTAAAAATTTCTTGTTCTTATTTTTTTTTATGATTTTGTTATTAATTTTGGTGGGAACAATTGAGAAAAATTTTCTTCTCAACTTGATTAATATCGTACTAAAATTTGGTGATGTTTGAGTAACTTGTTCTAAGTCCTTACAATTTGGAGTAATGTAATTGCTTAGTTTTGGAAATTGACTTGAAAATAAACAATCTAGATGAGGGAAACTAACTTTAACTTTTCTACAATAAATAGTACCTTAGGCTAGAAGATTTGAATGTGGAGGGAACGCAGTCTTGCTTTTCAATTTCTTTTGCATGAATGCTATTTGATGAAATTGTTTGATTATTTGAAATGTATTCTTATTTATAATAATGTTTTGAAATAAATATCCAATGTTTATTATCATCTATTATCACTAAAATTGTAAGGTGTCTTGTTAATGTAAACGAATCTACCTTTTTTCTGTAATTTGTAACTTACATGTGGGTTGTGTTGTGTTCTGTGCAAGAAGAGTAGCTTCATATTGGAACTTATTACTAATTTTGTATACACTTGGTATTTTTAAAACAATAAAATGATTTGACAAATTTTAAAAGTACTGAATATTCATCACTTAGTACTTATGTTTATGAATGTTAGTAACGTTTAGAGACCGATGTGAAAGATCTTTTATTATTGAGGGCATAGTGAGCATATTTTTAAACATTCTTCATAGACTACTTGATATGTTGTATGGAAGTGATAGTCTACATTGTTCTTTTTTTTTTTATGTTGGAAAGGTTCTTGAATGTTGTGTGTTGTGAATTGAATGGTAAGTATTGATGTGTATGAAATTGAGGTCATACATTTGGAATAATGTATGAGTTGTTGCTTAAATATTGTGTATTAAGTATTGACATCTATATTTAACAGAGATAATCTAATTTCACTATGATCTAAGTTAATAGACTAAATAGACTAAGATATCAGGTAGTGAGAAGTTGATGAGTGAGTTTATACACACAATGATTGCTTGTAGCACACAATATTGAATGTTTGAACTTACTCTGATTCTTTCTCTTAGATTCACTAAGAATCTAAGTCTGGAGTATTGTATTAGATGGTAGTCTCTACTAATAACTTACTAAATACGAATATTTTGGAAGAAGTGTGTTGAGTGTCTTTGATGTATAAATCTATATGTGGTTTATATGATTGTGGAAATTGGTATTAGAATGAAATTGAAAATCTAGTAGTTTATATATGAATTTTGTAATTCTATGTGTATATATGAATGATAAGTTTAATTGTTCATTTTATTTACACTTTTGTAAGTTAGAATTCTATTTCTATAGCTTATCCTTACTTTTCTTATTGTGTTGTGAACTGCGATAATGATATTACGTACACGAGCAAATACAGATACAGGAACAGGAACTTCCTAAAAATTCTATGCTCTTAGTTTGAATTTTGTGATTAATTAGTTGTGTTTATATAGGTCTTTGGAATGTAACAAAGTCTTATCTATTTTGTATAAATCTTATCATATAATGCAGACAAGAGTAAAAATGATATGAATTGTTCTATCAGCTTTAATTATCTTTGAAACCATTCAGATGTGTCATAAGTAAGATACTCGTGTCAAACATCATCTAATTCGCGTCAGGCATAACTCTTGTAGTGTTATAAATCTTTGTTCAAAACTTGTTTACTTTTTATTATATTTTTACATTTTTAAACCATCTGTCTCGGGTTCATTTATTTAATGGGTTGCGGGTGACATTAATTATCCCGTGACAGAGGCCAGGTGGGTCAAGTTACAATAGAATCATGACACTAGGACTGCTATGTTCTAGAAAGAGTTACACCATGACTAATGATTATAGCTTTTGACTTAGCGGTAAGTGTTTCATCTAATAGTTGATATCAGTCAAGGACTTGAGTTCGATTTCCAACGAAAAAATTATTGAGAGAGAAATTATTGTGAGTGACATCAATTGTTTTATGACGGAAGAACTATCTCCAATATAAAATATTTATTAAATTTTTTCCTTTTATGACTGAAGTTTTTTAAGCATATTTTACAATTTTTGGTTTTCAGTTTTCATATATTTTATTAACCTATCAAATATTTAAAAGTTTGTTGACGTGCATACATTCAAATAGGTAAGCTTTCTTCTTGGCTATGTGGTTACTCTCAAGTTTTCACATGTCCAACCATGAGTCAAAGCTAGTGAAAGTTAAGTTTCCTATTTTCAACTGCTGCTACCATAGTTATAACCTTTCTCTTGTTTGATTTTGAAATAAAACAACTCTATATAGCACTCACTCTTCTCTCCAATTTTAAATAAATATGATATGAGAAATCCTATCAATTAAAAGTTATACCAATTTATAGAGTAAAGCTAATCCTCATTATACATAAATCCACTTCTTAATCATTTATTTAATTAAATATATCAGATAAAAAATTTACTAAAGATAAAAGCTATAATTTAACTCATTTATAACAACAATCTTTACCTTAATAATCATCTTAACAATTATTCTTTTAGTAAGTATTGAACTAAGAATCAAATTTTAATACTAATTATTGAATTCATAATTTATTATTAAACAAAAAAGTTATATATAATGATGATGTAACTCTTTTTATTTTAAAATATTTACACCCCAAACTTAATGATTTAATTATAACTTCATCTTAATCTTTACTCACAATATCTATACTAAAATTAATAAATATTTTCCTGTTATGAATTTAATTTACACTCCTCTTGGGCAAATTAAATCATATCTGGTTTTGTCGTCTTTTTTTAGTTTCTCTTATTAAAAAAGTCACTTAAAAAAATAAAATTAAAATAAGCTAGGATGATATTTTAATCACATGTCATTTTCTAATACAGACAAAAAGGGTTGTGCTTTTAATCACATGTCATTTTCTAATACAGGCAAAAAGAATGAGTGATTTCAATACCTTACCTCAAACTTTCATTGCATGTCTCCATTTTTTTATTATGGGTTATCGATTGTTAAAATAGTTCCATGGATGCTTTATATTTATTTATTATTCTGAATATTTAGGATGTATCATATAATCTACATTGAAGGATTAGTAACTTTACATTACTCCTTACTTTTCTTTTATGTTCCTTTTGGAAGCCAATATACAGATTGAAAGTACTATTCATAAATTGTAGTTATATTAGAAACATTTTTAACTTCTTAATATGCCATTTACTATTACTTAATAAAAAGTGTAAAAATCTTTTTAGTTCAAATACAAGTATGATAGTAAAGAAATTAGAAAAAATATTTTTTTTTATTGAGAATGGTAAACTTTCATATTTTAAATGCTTATTGTATATTTGATCTACTAAAAAAAATACAACATCACATTCTTGCTTTTTTTAAACTATGTAATAACATGTTTTGCAAGTATTCATCAGTGAATGCTAAATTTTAAGTTAAGTTTTAAAAGTATAAATTTAATTATTTACTTTTTTGAAAGTTATTATCTCTCTTGAATTATTTTTTAACTTTTTATTATTTTTTTAAATTAAAAAAATTTGTGTATCTTTGTTCGTATCATCAAACTCCCATATCATAAAAGAAAACCAAACCTAGATCAAAGTGGTCAGAAGATTTTGTATTACAATAAAAATTATCTTAATGTATGATTATTAGATATATTATTTAAATGGTACATTTATTGTCAAAATAAAGTACTATTATTTAAAATATCCAATAAATGATTTTAATGTATGATTATTATATATATATTATTTAAATGGTACATTTAGTGTTAAAATAAAGTACTATTACTCAGATATCCAATAATAACACCTTGAAGCTATGTAAGTGATTCAAGTAAAATAAAAACTGTATTTTTTATTTCTTTAAAATTTTGGAGGTTATAAAACTCTCCAATACTCAAAATATAATGAATTTTCTCACCTCCAAATATTTATCAATCAACTATTATCATAATACTTAAATTAAATATCCTATCATAATAGCAAACACACACCTTAAATTGCAAATTGATCTAAGAACAATACATACAAACAAGAAGTCAATACACATCATAAATGCAAATATCATAATCAATATACATGTTGTATTTATACAATAGCTCAAAACGTTTGTATTTTATTTGATTATGAAGAAATAAAAAAAATGGTGAAAATAAAAAAAATAATTGTTTGACAACAAAAAATTAAAATTCTCTAAAAAAGTTAAATTAAAGTCATAGTCACTTAACCAGTTAAATGTAATGTTAATCTTCTTTTCACCAAATCCAGTAACATAGTAAATGTTTATTATGTTAAATGCAACTCTTTTTTTTTTTCATCAACCCATTGCATAATTAATAACAGAATACGTAATTAGTACCTGTTCCCTCTTCATATAAAGTTTCCCTTGGATACATGTATTATAATAATAAAATAAATCTATATTTTTGAAAAGAATATCATTTAAAAACTTTTTTATTGTATTGAAAAAAGAAGATAGAAAGTTAACTAGATATGAGCGATGGACAGAGGTAACGGATTAACATCAAATCAAAGGGGTCATGGCACCAAAACCGCGTTATCCTGAAGAATCCCCACTCTCGTGTTCCTTGTCAGATAATGCTCCTATCTAAGGTGGTCGTGTTAGAACCTTATTGGAGGAATGAACAAAATGCCATAATCTTTGCATTAAATGGTGCCAACGCTTCCTCCAACACCTTCTGCACACTCATTTATTGCATACCAGACACACATCATTCCTTCTCCATTTTTATAATTTTCCAACAAATATTTATGTCATATATTATAAAGTTCTATTATATATTATTTTTAGTTTTTAGATAATAAAAAAGCTAAACACACAACTTACCAAAAATAACAAAAATATGAATACCATATGATATAATATATAATATAGTTTCCTAATGATCAAGTTTGAACCAAGTTCAACTAAACATTTTCATTTCATACACCAAACTAAAACTCCAATCAAACAAGCTAAAATAACATTTTAACTAATAAATACTAACAAAACCTTTTATTTATTTATTCTTTTTTATGTTTTTCCGGTTCCTCTATTCCTTGTACTCGAGCAAACAAGAGGTCGACCCGAGTCAATACCCGAACCACGATCCTTGCCTTCTGCTAAGGAACCTCACCCGACCCGCTGGATCCAGATCCTTACCATCATGCAAGGAGCTTTTTCTTTTTTTTCCCATGCGCGGTTCGTTCTTGACTCAAACAACCATCCATCATTCACACGCGCCACAATGTCTACAACGATAACTTTCAAAATCTGAATGAAAGAAAAAAAGAAAAAAAAAAACCACGCTCACTGTGACTGGGATATGACAATGACATGATCGATCACGTGATGGCAATGGTGATGGCTAACTTTCACAGTGCAGGGCAGCTTTGATCTTTTGAACGGTGCATGATATGAGGTTGTTCACGGTTTCCACGGACTCTACTGTGAGCTTGGCTGTAGGAAGACTATTCACAAGGATCTGAAACGCCACCGTTAAGAGGGACCCACTCACACGCGCCCCATTATTATCACCACCGTTTGCTGCGGCAGCAGTGCCGTTCTGTGACCCACGAGACCCGGGCCCATCTGGAACAATAGCAAACCCTGATGGCAGCAGTGCCACGTAAGCCGAATCACCACCGTTCATAACCACATGCATGGCCGGAATATCCACCGGCGCGTACACCACAAGTGACCCCGCCTCGTCTATGCATGTCTCCTGTAGTATCAGCATGCTACTCTGGTTGGAGTTTATGGCCTGCAACCAAAAAAAAAAAATTAATTAAAACCCAGTTCAAAGTGAAATAATATAACTAGTGTGTTGTCATTTTCCAGAAACTGGTCAAACCTGGTTCCAATTTTTATTTATTTTACTTTTTTTCAAAATTTTTGTTTATTTAAAAAAAAAAAATTGAATAAAAAACAGTGAAGTCAGAAACCCATGCAGGTGACTATCCCCTATATTTTGACTTTTTTTTTAGTGATTCATCAAAATCAGCCTTCATTGATACTTCCAAAATTTCCATCCTTGTCCTTCTCAGAGGTTCAGCAGCTCTCATCCAAATACTAAACGACAACAAACACCATTTCCATCTAAATAATATAGTGAAAACAAAACATTAACACAACCTTTGCATGGCCTAACAAAGAAATTATCGAAAAACATTCACACATCAAAAATCACGAAAAATGAAAAAACAAGAATTCATTTGTTCTGAGATGACAGAAGGAGAGAGAAGAAGCATACACTGGCTCGAAGGAGAGAGACGCAGTTGCCGTGATCTTGGCCCTTGGCAATGTGGGCCATCTCCTGCATGGGCCCACCGTTGGAGAGTATGTCCCACTCGCTTCGTAAGCGCTCGTCACGAAGGAAGTCGAAAAGCCTCTGCGGCGAAACAGGGAGCCACACAGAGGTGGCGGCACTCAACACAATCCCCGGGGGCTCGCCGGGATCATCCACGCTCTTCCGCGTCATCACCCTCACGTCCTCATCCACGTTCCCGGGGTTGAGCTTGTTCCAATTGTGCACCGTGGAGGCACACACGCCGGCGCAGAAGTTGTTGGTCATTCGCTGCGCCAGCTTCACCATGCTCCGCCTTCCTCCCGCCGTTATTGCTGCACCCACCATCAAATAATGAATCTTTGACAGCAAAATATTTGTATGAACTTCAGTTATGTGAAAAAAAATTGATCTTTTACAATGCCCATGTTAAATCACCTGAATGGTCTCTAGAGGGTGCTGCTGAAGACATCAAGATCGCAAGACACTCGCATTGGCGTTGAAGGGTAGCAACCCAGCGTTGAGCACCGAACCCCATGCCTGAGCTCAACAATGGTCTATAAATCTGGTGAATTTGGCTCTCATCATATTCTGCATGCTCCACCCATGTCACCTTCAAACCATATGTAACTAACCATGTCAAAGTTTCATCATGCATGTCACAAATTATTTCAAAATATACTATTCTAGTGATTAATTAATTAATTAAGTAATTAAGTGTATCATGTTGACTAATTGGATTGTATGTATAATAATATAAGGTTATGTTTGTTCATGGCGTCACTAGATAATAGAAAAATGTGTAAAAGCAAATCTTGGAAAAGCCTGAAGACTGGGCTTAGCAACAGACATAGGTATCTCTCGTGGACCTGGACAAGTACATAAAATATTGGTATAAAATATTGGTACTATATAAAGTCAAGATGCAGTATTTACAAGAGCAACGGGTACTGTGAGCATCGAGATTTACCACCAAACAAAAACTCAGAGGAAACAGACAAAGTACTCAGTCTCTGATTTTTTACTCCAAGGGTCTTTATTCAATATTATATGTAACAGCCCTATCAGATCATAGGTCTGGAACTAGGCCACATTCGATCTTGTGAATTAAATAATGCAAGAAGATACTTATTATGTGGCGTCAAAGATTGGAATAGAAACATCATATGTATTGTTTATAGGATCAAAAAGTGCGTGCAAGATTATAAGGCAAATTTCATACAAATGGATATCTTATTAATGTGTTCAAGATGCGTAAATTTAAGTGATGGAGACTTTTGTGAATAAATTAATGGATTGATTTGGATTTTATACCACACAGGGAATACTCTCTATTCCAAGACTAACACTATTATCTTATAAGGAATCTATACATAGATTAAAAAATTATAAGTTGATGTATGCATGTTGCATGTTTCGATTAAAACACCTTTAGTACTTTATTGATAGTTGAGATACTTATAAATTATCTGTTTACAAAATTACTGGATGAGAAGATTAAAAAAATTTGTGATGTCTTGGATTTCTGAAATGGTAATAATTAAAAAATGTCTAGGAGCACCATTCAAAGAGTCTACGGGATTGAAGATCAAATTTTGAAAACTCTACACTGGAATATAATTGTTAAATGGAGACAAGGAGAAGCATCCTACACTGCTGCAATGATATTATGTAAACTTTTGGAAAAAATGAAACGAATTTTGTATGAGAATCATCACTGACAGAATAGTTATATAGAGAGTAGTCCCTAGACTAGCTAAGTTACTTCGAAACAGGAGCTTCGAAAAGCAAAGCCCCGTGATTCCTTGGCATGGTGTTTTGTTTCTCTTGAATATTCTGTACTTAGCTCTTACGATCCAGTAACTTCCATGAACAAATGTAATTAAAAACAAAGGGAAAGATACCCACTTCGGAAGTCATAATAAATTCAACAAAAACATGAAAGCTATTAAATATTAGTGTATAGTTTGGTAACAGTGGCTGCATGGTCAAAATAGTTTCCATGTATATAGAAGAAATGTTCGGAACACTAAGTATTGAGAATATAAACCATTTTTGCCGTCTTCAAAAAGATTAGGAATCTTAAAACAAAAAGATTATATTTTTACAATCAAGTAAAATTGCTAACCCTTTTATGCTAGTAGTGTAATCATTACTTTCTTTTGTTTTCTAAAGACTAGGGAGTAGCTATATCCAAACATAGAGTTAGAACAGAATCATCCCTCACTAAAAACTAGAAAGAGTATTTTCAATTTACCTTGGAGTAACCATTGGGCATATCTTGCACAACACAACCAGAAGGAAGCCTCCTACAGTTGGCAAAAGTGGGTGGTGCTCCTGAACTGTCTCTGATGCTATCTATGGACACATCCACCACAGCCCAAACCCCTTCTGCGTGCTGCTTGCAAAACCTTAGGAAATTCACCTCACGAACAGGAACCAAAGGCGAAAGAACTTGAAGTTCAGCATGCATCTGAGCACCAAATTTAAAGGGTCAAAAACCAAAATCTCACTTCATTTCCCTTCACTAAGAAACAAAAAAAAAAAAAAAAACTTGCAAGAAAATAAACCAAACTTACTATTTGAAGTGCTCCATTTCTTGTTCCATTTATTCCATTAGATATCACTTCAGTAGTGGAGGTTCTCGCAATGATACAAGGAAACATCTCTGCCCATCGATTCTGTTGAGACATAATGCAATTCAGTTATGCATTTAGGCAAAGTTTATACACTATTTTCTAACTAAAATTGGAGTTTAATAAGATAAATTTCCATTTAACTTACCGCGTCCATGAGAGTCTCAACAAGTGCCAAACTGTTAATGATGACCATCCCATTTTCCCTAGAGGCTTCAGACACAAAGCCATTGGGTCTCAAACCAATACAAGGAGTGAAAGTCCTCACGTACTCCTCATGGTTCATAATTTCCCTCCCACCTTCAACATTCCTCACCCAAAGAGGCTCCCCAGTTTGAGCCATCTTCACCAACTCATCCATGGCAGCCAAAGCAAGCTCAAGAAACATGGACCTCTCGATGGACCTATCAAACCCACCCACAACAGAAGTTGGTCTAGTACTGGAGGGAGACACCATAGCCAAAGGGTTGTTAGACACAGACATAGCCATTCCCATTCCAAAATCTTGTCCCATAGGCAATGTAGTGGTAACTCCCATTCCACCAAACCCATTCCCCCCAACGCCAAGCTCCAAACTTGAATTCGGTAACGAAGAAACGGGGCGACCCAGAAACTTTCCCGCGAGTGCACAAACGCGATCAAGCTCGTCCTTCAACCGCGCGTTCTCAATCCGAAGGTGCTGCTCCTCCATGGAAATGTCGCCGATGAGGGCAGGGCCACCGCAATTGGAGCACATGGGGTTCCTCATTGCATCCCTGATAGACATGTTCTCCGCTCTCAGCTTGTCGTTCTCTTGCCTCAGCAAACTGTTCTCGTGCCGCTCCAACTGGGTCTGGTACAATCGTACGTAGAAGGAAAAAGTTTCTAACTGCATCAGAAAACCTCAAAAAGGAAGAAAAGGAGGGTGAAAGTGACTTTGTGAGAGTTTGAAGCGTGTCACACCTTCATTTGGGTTCTCCGGTTTTGGAACCAAAACTTCACCTGTCGAGTTTCCAAGCTCAGCCTCTTGCTAAGTTCCAGCCTTTGCTTCTCATCTGGATGAGGACACTCCTTGAACAATCTAAACCCCATTTAAAAAAAAAAAAATCATCCACCATTCAAATCACAAATTCCACACATTTACATGTACAACGTGTTTAGGAAGTAAGAAACCTTAGAATTACATGTATGAGATGTGAAGAAAAAAGTATAACCAAACATGTTAGTAATTATAAGAGTGAAGAAGAAGAGAGTGGGTGAATGGTGGGATGAAAATGAAAATACGCTTCAAGTTCTTGTATCTGCTGAGGTGTGTGTCGGTGATAGCGTTTTTTCCTCGGAGGGTTGTCGGCGGCGTCTTGTTCATCGCCGGAAGCGCCATCGATGTTGTCGCTGCCAGATCTGCTTTCATGTTCTTCTTCTCTGCTCCTTCGCAAACCATTTGGTTCGAAGCTATTCTCAGCCATTCTATTCACATCTTCTTGTCCATCTATATTGGTTTGCTGCTTTTTGTTTCATGTTTTTGCAAACAAGAAAGGAAACTAAATGAGTAAACACAGTACAACATGGTACCAACACATTAGATTTTAAAGTAAAGTAACAAGATCTCTCACAAGTGCCAGAGATAGTCCTGGGGAGTTGAACATGGATTTGGCCAAGGTGGGAGTGGTGGGCACGAGGCGGGGCTGAGAGATTGCACCAAAGGGCATTCTATCGTCGTTGTTGTTGGTGGTAAGGTTGGTGGTGGTAACGTCGTTGTAAGGAATATCCGAAACGTCGTTTCTAGCACCGCCACTACCCGATTTGTTGTCAAGAAAACCCCCAAAACTCATGAAATAAGTCACTTTTCTCTTCAACAGAAGTACCCGAAACAAGCCTAAACTTTTTACCCTCAAACCCCTTGAACTCACTTCTTCTTATGAATTGAACTGGTTCCTGTATGAGAATTTAAGCCACCCAAAATTTTGAAACCTAAGGAAGACTCAAAAGATGAACTGGGTCGGTCAGAAACAGACTTATATACTCTGGGAGAGTGATCAAAGAAGAAACTTTCAAGGTAAGGGGAAAAGAATAGAGACAGAGAGATAGAGGAGACAAAAGGATAAAACCCAATGTCTCAGCTTTCTCTCTGTAGCTGAAAGAAAAAAAAAAGGCTGTCTTTTTCTTTTGTTCTATTATTTGTAGAGAAAGAAGGGAAGCCTAAAAAACCCTTATGCTATTACAGCTTCCCTCTTCATTCTCTATCTCTCTCACTAGTGACACTTTGTGACACAGACACAGTTGAATGGTAGCTTCAATTCATCGGCATGGGGTTAAATGGAAAAAGGATATATATAAGAACCCTACTGTCTTTGCGTGTGTGTGTGCTTCATTCTCTGCATGCTTGACTCTTGTAAAAGAGAAAAAATAAATAAAATAATGCAGATTAATTAAAGTTTTAATTAAAGTAACACGTTTATATTTAATCTATGGCAGTTCTTAAAGTGAGACTCTGGTTTTGATTAAAAGCTTTGTATTTGACTTTTGTAACGAGAAAACAGTGTGCTACTATTATGTGAAGGAAAAGGGTGTGAAGAAAACTGAAATGGTTATAGATTTGGGAAGAGAGAGAGAGAGTAAGAAAAAGGTGAAGATAAAACGTAACGTGTGGACTATTGGAAGCCTTACAAATAGATGGATCCAAAAAGGGTCGGTTGACTCTTACTGTGATGGCTCATACTATTTGCACAGTGTTCCCAGAAAGCCTGTGAGTGACTGTGAAAATTGCAAAGTGCCTTTTTGAAGACTTTTTGTGAGATGAAAGTAAACCGAGTTACAATGATAGGGTCCTATGCTGTGAGTGTTTGGCATCAGATCCATGGGATGGGACTCTTTCACAGAAATCTCAACCTTTCTTCAGAGACCTTGTGTCCTAGGGATTCTCAATAATTGGACTAAGCATGCTTTAATCACTCCTAAGGGGACACACATCACACCACTTCACACTTTTCACCCTTCTTTTGTTTTTTTTGTTTTTTTTATGAATCTCAAATTAATTCTCATTCAATACCCCTCTTAAAGAAAATATATTTTTTTGCAAAACATTAATTTCAATTATTTTTTCCTTCAGTTAAAGTTGATTTATTCTTTTATTTCTGTAAATATGATAAAAATTAATGTCAGAGTTAAAGTTGTCAGACTAAATGTTTAAATTAAACACACAATGGGTCTTGGAATAAAGAATACTTGGTAGAAATAACTTTGCAAGAGTAACTCACAAAGATTATTCAATATCAGATAAATATTTAATTGCATTTATAAATAAATTAGAGTAAACCGTTTTTGAAATTACAGTTACTAAGAAAACAGTTACTAAGAAAACTGAGAAAAAATAAATTTATTTCAGATTTGATGAATTTGATGAAGTAATCTTGTGGTCCACCTTGCCTATCATCCTTTGTCCACTGTGTGGTGGGGTAATTGTTCTACATGATGTAATTTTATCAAAATTAAAATGAACATATTTTAAAAAAAATTATTTATAAAGGTAAATTGTATTAATATAATAAAATTTTATTGTAAAGAAATTGTTATATAAATAATATAATTTTACTTTCATAAGATCAAAATCGTGTCGTACAAGTTATGACATATTTATTTAAATAATTTATTTATATATGAATATTTTTTTTTTCAAATCTATTTCTTTGATGGAATTATTTTTCTTTAAAAAGTTATACATGAACTTATTAACAAAAGTGAACTTATTAACAAAAAGTTAAATAGATTAAATTCATTACATTAAAAGAAATGAATTGTTTAAAAAATTGAATTTTTTATTCTAAACTTTGAAATTTTAACAGACATTGAATTATATATAACTAATGAATTCATTTATTTACTTTCATTATATATTTTGATCATTAATATATTTAAGATGGAGTTTACATCCTTTCATATGTATGTGCACACCAGATGTATGTGCCATTAATATATTTATCCCCTAGTTTAAATGATGCATGAAGAAGAAATATTTCCCTCCAAAATTAAATTTTAAGAATATTTTGTGAGTGCTTAATTTTATGTGATAGTTAATTAATAATAATTAAGAGTTCATTAAATATCTGTTTATATTGGGTAAGTGATTGTCTAATGTTTTAATTTTCATTGTATTGTATCATTTTTATTTTTTTGTAATTTTTATTCAGTTAAACATTTTTATAATATTTACATTTTAATGTTTTGGTGGTTGATATTTTTAAGACTAAAATATATTATTTTAATTTTATAATTTATATTTTTATTTATTTTAATTTTTATTAATATGACTCTACAATAAAGATATGTTAAAGATAAAATAAATTGGTGTATATTTTCTTATCAATAAATAATAAAAGTAGATCCCACTCATTCAACATGACAGTTTTGCTATCCTATTCAGGATGTTCAAAGGTTTAAAGTTCTAAAATACATGTTTTAATGAAATTTTGAAAGATGATAAACATCTAATTAATATTTTCATTGTAATTAATATTTAAAATTAATGATACCCACATTTATAAATATTTAATTAATATTTCCATTCTAATTAATGCTGGTTTAAAAATAATGATACTTACATTTATTTGGTGATATTTATCTTTTTATTTTGTCAAACTTTTCACATTTCTGTTCATCTAGAAGGTAGAACTTTATTATCTTTTTCATTTTTTTTTAAAAACTCACATCATAGAACCTCTATATGAAATTTATTAAAAAGAAAAGAAATAAAGACAATCTTTATGTTGAAAAATAAAATAACATAAAAAAAATCAAAACTTGTAAACTCTTTCCTTATTTATTTCTTGTAGTATTTATTTTAATAGATTTTTTTGACAGTTTAGAAAACATCCTTTCTCTGTCTCATAATCTTATTTTATTTTTTATTTTTTAAATTTGAACACACTTCCAACTCATTCAAATTATTAAGAAACTTCGTTCTACCCATTCAATTCAATACTTAAAAATCAATTTATACCTACTTTTAAACTTAGAAAGAAAAAGAAAAACATGAATAACGTATACCCTCCGACATTTAGCTCTAACCTCATAAGATATAAATGATGGATAACCGTTAAATACAAATTAGAAGAAATAAAGCAAAATCTCTGAACTTTTAATCTAAGAACCATCCTGATAAACCTTTAAAAAGGATGGTGATTTTCTCTACTGAAGCAATTTATTATGGGATAAGTAGATATTAAAAAAAACAAAAAAAAAAAAACAGTCTAAACAATCAATTAAATATCAAAAATCCATCCAAAACTCAAAACCAACAATCAATTAAATATAAAAAATCCATCCAAAACTCAAAACCAGAAACCAATTAAAATTAGA
>Ga0209700_101440_pt1 | contig 49359 bp, 17 predicted proteins | sample SiratroredBW_FD_187528 | JGI IMG/M metagenome (GOLD analysis project Ga0209700, IMG submission 187528) | Root nodule microbial communities of legume samples collected from California, USA - Siratro red BW (SPAdes) (version 2) | ecosystem: Host-associated > Plants > Roots > Nodule | place: USA...
CCTTCCATGGAAACCCTTCGTTTATAGCAGCAGGGTTAAAATTGTCATTTCGTCATGTCTAATATGGGAATTTTGAAAAGTATGGAGGTGCAGGAAGATGATATGGAGGTGCAGGAAGAAGCAGTCAAATGACAATTGTATATTTTGCTTCCCTGACCAAGACTTTGCTTCTTCACCCCATAATTACTAAGTGCACCCCAGAAAAGGACTAAAATACCCTCACTGCACCTACAACTACTCTTCCATCCCCGATTGGCACAGCACTCTATAAATTTTGTTCTGAATATGTTTTAAAAAAAATTGTTTCGAAAAACTTATTCTAGAAAACATCTCATGTATTATAAAGTGTTTTAAAAATCTTGTTCTCATTCAAGAATGCATTCATATGTTTTTAGAAACTTATTCCAAAAATTTTATTTGAAAATTCTGTTCCAGAAATCATGTTTCAATAAAGGGTAAAATGATCATTTTAAAAATTATAGGAAGCAATTAGAAATTATGAGGGTGCAGGAAGAAATAGCCCAAAAGAATAATAGTGTAGAATAGTGTTTAAAAGCTCTATACGACGTAAACACACAAGGAACTAGGTTAGTTAATGCTGTTGCAATATGTTAAAAAGTAAAACAAATATAGTGTTTACACATTCTCAGATTGCCGAAACGGCTTAGTTTGGAACTGTTCTATTCATTTGATCATGCAGTTGTCCAGGGGTTGAGTTTGGTCCCGTTCTTCTATTCGTTTGACCATGTGGTTGTTCAGTGGTTGAGTTTGGTCCTGTTGTTCTATAGGTTTGATAATGTGGTTGTCCTGGGGTTGCATTCGCAGGTTGTTCAGGGGTTGAGTTTGGTCCTGTTCTTATATTCGTTTGATCATGTGGTTGTCCTGGGGTTGCATTCGCAGATAACATTTCCATGATAGATTGAAAGGCACCAGTTAGATTAGTGGGAATTTGGTCTACGCCAATTCTAATTTCACTACGTCGAGTAGTAGTGGTTTCTTCCTCAGTGAGTGGCACCTGGTGTACGATTGGGGCCATGTTCCTCAACATGTTTGCCATTTGGCTGGGGTTAACCGACCCAGAAGAAAATGTAGGTGGCCTTCCCTGGCTTTCTGATCCTTGTGCAGGTTGGTTTGGAACTTCTTGAGAAGATCTTCTTGAATTCTTTAGAGAATGAAGAGAGAAATTTGTTGAGTTGAAGACATTATGTTAAAGTAACAAACTGTCATCAGAATATTATAAACATCTAATAGAAATAACAACTACGAAGAAGAAAAAAGGAATTGAAGTCACTGCTCCATGTAGGAGAAAAGTAAAAATGTTTCAAAAGTAGTTTCCAGTGGGTCATGATAAAGAGGAGAGAAAGTGATATTTCCATGGGAACATGAGAATTTGTTTACTATTGAACTTATTGCTTTAACTTTTACTTATTTTTTATTTAAACTATTATGAATACAAAAAATATTCCAAGAATAGTAAAATGTAACCAAACACCATTTTAAATGTAGCCAGAAGTAACATTTCTAGCTTATATTTCAAGGAATATGATACCTGAAAATATAATATAATTTCGTGAAACAAACACCCATAAATATTATGTCTGAAGAGAAAAAGATAACGAAGTATATGTAGTGATGAACCACACGCATCACATCATGTGATACTACCAATTATAACTATACTATAACTATTTAAATAACAATAATCATAGTAATACTAATAATACCTGGTTGGGACCTGCAAATTGATACTCTTCTTCCAATTTCTGCTCAGCCACCTGTTTTTAAAGGCAGCATTACAACCACATAGAAAAAGTAACAAGAGAAGCAGAAGGAAAAGTTAAAACAGAACAAACCCGTATATTTTCTTTGACAGATTCATTATTTGGATCCAACCGCAAGGCTGCAGATACAAAACATGCCAAGGTAAATACATTGAGTTCGAGATTCACAACATATAATGACATTAATAACAGTATAAAAGTCTACAAACTGAATCATTCTCAAACTATAATTCTAATAAATACAGAATGCATTTTCACTCAAATCAATTATTTAGACTATAATGTCCATAATATGTTCCAGCAGGAGTAGGAAACCCAAATGGCAAAAAAGAAGCTAACCATTTGTGAACTTTCGAGAAAAGCTTAGTTCTGATTAACATTTCAAAATTAAGGTGATGGATCTCCACCATTCACCTTGACATGTAACAGTAGATAACAACAATAAAGTCAATATTATCCAAAAATTTCCAGTAAAAACACAATAAAAAAAGATTATAAGAATAAATTTTGGGGATAAATGTAATTCTTTCCCAACCGTTTCTAAACCCTTTTACAAGGGCATCCCTGTAATTTCCTTGAGCATAATAAACCAGACCCAGACGACTGTATGCCTTGCTGTAGTTTGGATCAATCCTGATAGATGTATGACAATCTTGAATTGCTTCAGAATATTTGTTAATCTGAGTGTAAGCAGCTGCCCTGATATATGTGAAAAAATGAAGGCAAAAATGCAGTTTCATCAGTTAAATAAGCAGGTGCCTAAGCTATTCTGAACCAGGAAAAACTGACAAACAACTTGTAATTCTTTTAAGTTCTTGTGTATAGCCTAAATACCCTTTAACAATATAGTTATATTTTAGAAACAATGTAGACCAGAGGAATACCTGTTGCAGAAGTAAACAGCATTCGTTTTATTGAGTGCAATGGCACAATTATACAACTCAATTGCATCATTGTATTTCTTAGATTGCATTGCCTTGTTACCTGAGTGAAAAGCAAATTTTAAGTAGAAAATCATCTTGCAAAACATATCAATGTTCTTCAACAAGCTTTCATAGATTGAAATTGAGAAACAATCTAATCACACCAATTTGCAGTGCAATATAAAGACATGATGTTTTGGCTTATAACAACTTTAGAAATTTGTTACATTCTATTTTGATTTAAAAAGAACAAAAACATTGGATAAATAAATTCTTAGTTATGAAGGTTGTATTTAGGCATGTTTGGGAAACCCACCATATAATTTTTTCAATTGTAATTCACTTATACATTTTTAAATAAGTAATAAGGTCATCACTTGTATTATAATTCAAACAATACACAAAAATTAACAAAAAAGAAAAGAAAGAATTAATTATATTGAGTTAAATGCACGGTTTTAAGTTTGTCATTTAATTATTATTGAAATTAAATAATTAATTTATATTTCTAAAAATTATAAAAAATAAGCATAAAAATAAAATTGCAACTCTTATATAAATGTGTGTTTGAGAGTTTCTCCTTCCCATCACTCTCCATTTTCTTTTAACCTCCCGGTTGAGTTACATATTAAAACTATTAAATTAAGAGAAAATAAAAGTTAAGGATGAGGCTTAATTATATTAGAATTACTTTTAGAGCATCTTGATCCTTCCCCTCTCCCCATATCTCTATCTATCTATTCATACACACAGAAACACATATATGAAAAAACAAACTTAGCAGGGAGAGGACAGGAATGGGGTGGGAAGCTGCATCCCCATACCCAGTCAAAGTGGGTTTTTCCTACTAAATCAGGTTAGGGTCAGAATGCTACCGACTGATTCAGGTTTTCTTGTCATGCATAGACATACTACACATCACGTGAGTCACGGTTCAGTTGTTCAAGAGAGAATTTTGATTCATCCAAAGAAAAAAATCAAACCTCTTAAAGTTAAAGTCACTTATCATACCTAATGTTTTTAGTGATTCAGCCAAACTCTCCAAACAAAACTGCTGACAACCGGATCTTACCATCTCCTACATAGAAGCAGATTTCATCAGAATTAAACACAGTTTTACTAAAGTTTGTCTTTTGATAGAACCCATCAGTCCAATGACATTGATTGATCCGCATAGCCAACCCCATCAGTTGGTATAAGACTTGACTGCTGTTGTAGAATTAAACAGACAAAAAGCAAGATATTAAAACAAATTACATAATATAACAAGAATAGTAGCAGAAATAATAACGTGCATTTTATTAACTAACTCGAGATAGCAAACTATATATTTATCATCCTCAAGCTCTTGCTACCCACCTCAACAAATTCATGGATGAACCAGGTTCTCCTGCTAACCCACCCCTTCTTCCATCATCCTTGCATCTCAAGATCCAATTTTAGATCTTCCCATTCCCCTAAGGTAAACATTTGTATCATGCAACATCTTCTTGCACCTATTATACAATATGAGCAACTTTCTCCTTACAGCAAATCCTTTGTTGCTTCTTTAATGCTGTCTCAATTCCACAAACAATCCCCAAGGGCCTGACACATAATGGAATGCAATGGAAGAGGAAATGCTGCCTTTTGAACATAACCAAACATGGGATCTTTACTTTGCTTATTGTTAAACATTAAATTTGTAAAAAAATGTCGGTAATGATTGCTATTGACAAGTGTAAGGTAGTTGCTAAAGGTTATGCTTTACTATGTTGGGCTTTGCTAAGATCTCTGGCTAAGTTGGCATATATTCTTGATATCCCCTTTAACGTTGGCAAGTTGGAATTGTTAAGATATGTTGAGATACTGCCTTGATCTTATTTTGATTCTATATCATAAGTTACCTCAAACCCAATAGAAGTTGATTGTCATTTTATTTAGGGGGGAGGGAGGAATTGTATCTAGTGGACATGTTAGGACTCAACAATAGATAGTTGATATCTTATTGGGAGTAGGGTTTATTATAACAACTTAAGCATGACTACATCTACGAACCAACTTGAGGAGTAGGGTTGAGAGTTAAATGTATATAACACATGACTAAATATGAATGGTAGTAGCGTAATTTATTGAATTCCAACACAAAGACCAGATCAGTAAAAATATCCTGTCCAGGGATTATCAAAACACACTTGCAACTGTTTCTCAAAATTAATTGCTTATTTTACAAATAGCTCTTTCCAGAAACCAGGCAAAAATAAGCCGAACAAACATTCACTAATTCTATAAATCAATGAGAATTTGTTTTCTCTATGTTCTTTGTCCTGAACATGTTCTTATATAGGTTCTTGTCTTCCTTATCCCTCTATCATCTCTAACAAGTTCCACCATCATTTTCCATCCTACAATAAATTTCATAAAGTAGTACAGCAATGTTATTAGATTAACAATTTGAAGTAGGGAAAGTCCAATAACACCAAAACTATACCTAAAATCTGGAGTTCCAATCTGCTCCCTCAATTTGCTCAGGACATGAAAACTTAAGAGTGCATAGAATTCCTTGCAACATTTTTATGTTATATAAAGCAAGCAAAATGGTTCTAGAAGCTAAGGTTCATGCATAGAACTTTCATTTAAAACTAGAAATCAACCACACGTTGGAATCTTGACCAAACAAGTGTCAGGTTAGAAAATGCATCATGTTGAGCTCTGATTACAAGTCAGTGGTATAGTATTAATTTATGTTTGCATTTTTTTTCCAGTAAGTGGGAATCAATTCTGTATATCAGGATAGAAATAAACAAAATTTAATAAAATAATGACTGTAGTAAGAGCAACATATGTTTATGCATGATATAATGTCATACCTTACAAGCCTCGTCAAATAAAGAACATGCTTTCTCCAGTTGCACTTGGTCATCACTCCCATCAGTATTTCTCCTGAAATACTGATTTTTCTCCAGAGCAGCAAAGAATTGTCCGCACAGTTCATCTTTAGATGCTGCACTCAAATATTAAGAATATCAATGTAACTTAAAACATTTTAAGAAACCAGTTCACTCCAAAAAAAATTTAGAAATCATTCCCTAGGGGGTTGTTATTATCAACCTTTTAGAGGATATCTTATCTTTCTAACTACGCAGAACCATCTTTTCTTTGCTTCAATTTTGTTTTTCCTTTATCCTAAAAAAGAGCTTTTGGAAAAGTGCATATAAATGTTAAAAAATTAGAAAAATGGCATTCATTACTCACAGTAATAGAGAAGAAGGAAGTTCTATATGATTTTCAGATTTTTCAAAATATAGCATGCTTTTACATTTCGTTTAATATTTCCTATTGTCTATTTCTTACCCTATGATCAAGGACCACATTAAAGAAAACCATAAAAAAACCTAACCAGACTCATCTAGAATCTACTTTTTTGTATAATAATTAACAAAAAAATACCTTGTTGCTGTTTAACATATAGATTATCAATGAAAATTTTATTCCCTGCCCTTTTACCCATTCACAATCAGAAATGAAATTGTCATTTGAAAATATATTAGAAATCTGCAACCTTTACTTCCACAAAAATGACCATCCAAGGAAGCATTGTGTTAGTCCTTGTCATGTAGAAGAAAACTAAAATAATTTAGTTATAAATATATGTAGCAATGTTTGATGAAGGTGTCTACATCCAAGAGCATTCTCAAGGTATAACAATAAGGATTTTAAATGTTAAAAATTCAAAACTATAAACCTAGATATGTCCTCTCATTGATAAACTTGAGACAAGAAATAAATAATATAAAAATATTCTCTAAATAAATGTTTAAAAGTATACAATAACTCAAAATTCAAATAAAACAAAAGGGACATATTATCCTACCAAAAGCGTGATGGCCCTGTGTTGAATCTTCAACCTGATCAAGTTACATATAACAAAAGAAATCAGAACTGTATCAAAACTTCAGCAAGACACAATTTTAATGTGATTGTTTGATGTGCTACAAGAACTATGAAAGTAGAGAGATACATCATGAAATAATTAGGCATCAATGTGACATAATATTTTTTATTAACTATTATTAGCAAAACCAATATTACTCCTTAAGTAAAAAAGGTTACAATTAATCTTCTAATTTCCTCAGCAGCTTAACGGCGAACCAACTATATATATTACTCTCACGGATCTTCCATCCCAAAAGTTCAAGCTATTAGGAATGTCACACGAATGCAAATAACGCACCCACAAGCAAGAGATTCTTGAGCTTGAAATGTGAACCATGCACAGGCTCATTCTATCTTAAGCTAAAATTTATCTTTTATTAGAAGAATGGGTACAAATATTGATTGAAGGCACAAGTCATGACCATAGGTCATAGAGGCTATATCATGTCATAGGTCATAGAGGCTATCCCAAAAGCTTATGCTACTAGGTGAAGATGCATTAATGATTTTATATCTCATGATATTTTATCATATGTTTATTCATCAAATTAGAATTTATAGTCTAAGATAAGAATAAATAAAAGAGTAAACCCCCTAGTTAGTCTAAAAACTAGTCACATGCTGTCACCTTAGTCCTTGGAACTAATGAAATTAAAATAGAAGTCCCTGGAAATAAACATGTTTCCTAATGTCAGTTGAAGCGATAAGTGAGGAATATTATTTTAATAGAATTGACTGGCTTATGCGGTATGTCATCACATAAACATGACACACGTGGATGCGCCACCAAACAGGGTCAAGTCAAACGTAAAGGCTCAACAGGAATGCAAGCGTAAAGGCTCAACAGGAATGCAAGCACTTCCAATCCTTGCCAGCAATCTCGTTTGCTTTCATCACCACTACCACAAGTTCAACTTAATTGGAGAAAAATAACAAACACTCACAAAAACATTGACCCAACACACAAAATCAAACGTTCAAAAGCCAACCAATATAAGTCATTGTAGTTGCACTTGGGTATTTACTGTTTTTCTTTTTTCAATTATTGTTCCCAAATGCTCCATCACCTCCTCCCAACATCTTTTCACTGTTAAAATGGAGACCAGGAGTATGATCTAACTATTTGATTTTTCAAAGAGGTCTCACCACCTGAATGCTGAAATAATAAATACATGCCCTTTTCTATTATTTTCAGCTATCTGTGCCAACTTTGTGGAATAGAAAATGCTGTTATTTGCTGCTACTATGGAAAGTAGTCATGCACTCAAGTAATAAACAATGAGAATAAGGATAGTAGCACAGCATACCCATTTTCTAACGTACAAAAAATTTAAGGCATTGTGCCTACTGGCAGATGAGTTAACTTTGATGCATGAGGTTTGTGCATTTTGACGCCAACGGCAGGAGACTGCCAAGAGAACACATGTTTCCTTGGCCTTTTACAGGTCATTAGGTTACTGGTAGGAATTTTAAAATTTAAATTTATTTTAAGTGACAGATTTCTGGTTTTGTTCAGTAAAGAGCTCCTTATGATAGACTTTCTCGAAGGCTTCAACTCGTTAGCCAGTGTGAATCTTGAAATGATATTTCCATTATTCAAAGTTTCTTCTTTATTCTTCCTTCTCGATGTAAATCCCAATAATTTCAATAGTTGGGTACACAGATAAAACAAGATGTTAAACTATGTCTATTTGAATGGTTGGGTAAATGAAATATCACATGCTCACCATGCACCAGTTATATAAGAACAATTCAAGAAAAGTGTGAAACATGAAAAAGACAGGCAAGTTCCAAACAGCTGAACAGATGAGGGGAAAAAATTAACTCAATCCATCTAACAGTAAGGCCCCACCAAAAAACAGTAAAATATAACAACCAAAAAAGTTAAAGAACTGGCCTAATGCAATGGCATAAGAGGGTAAGTGTGAAGTCAATTAACCGTAGATTTTGACGCCTCAGAATGATTCATCCCACGAGCAGGATTCTCACCAGCGAATGAACTGGAAGCATTATCAACATCTGACTCTCTAGTTTCATTTTTCTTGTTAGCTTCAAGAGACTTGAATATATCAATCAAAGAATCAGATGTCACATCATACCCAGACACAGGAAACGAATTCAGCCTGAAAGCCTCTGTCAAACACTCTTTAGCAACCTCAATCCCCTCAGCATCAACCCCACAAGCCGGTTCAACTATTCCACACGAACCAAATTAGAGAGCATCCATCGATCGCAATAAAACAAAAAAACAAAAACAAAAACAAAAACAAAAAACAAAAACAAAAAACAAAAAACAAGAAACAAGACAACATAAACGAAAATCATACAACAAATTACTCTACCCTATTAAACTTAATACGATTAAAATGACAATTGGCAACTCGAACCTAATTAATCACGACAAAAATAAATCGACCCAGTTAATAAAATTGGTCTATATGCATACATAAGCGATGAAGATACAATCTTGCAGTTGCAATCAAATTGGAAAGTGATTATTGGTGAGGAATGAGTGAGAAGAATAATACCAGAATTTAGGAAGCGGAGGAAGGCACGAACTATGCGACGAGAGAGAGGAGAATCGGAAGCGATGTGATTGTGAGCCATAGATATCGCAGAAAGAATGATGGATTGAGAAAGAAACTAACTGAAGATGAAGAAAATAATGATGTTTTTTAGACTAAACCTTGTACTGGAAAGTTCGTAGAAGAAGCAGCGAATCTAGTCTTAAGTGGTTGAAGCCGCAGTGAACAAGATGTTTTGATTTTGCACTGTGACGGATTTATCACTTTCCACAAATTTCACTCATTCTCTTAAGTGAAACTCGCATTTTTTTTTATCTTATTTTATTTAACTTTCTGCATTTTCTATTTTATTTTACATTTTATTGAAAATTTTGAGAAACACAAAATGACCCTCACCTTAGATGTTATAAACAAAGAATATAAATAAGCAAACTTGTATTAATACTAAAAAATTATATTTTTCTCTATAACATAAATTAACCTTTTTTGTTATTTTTATTTACATGTTTAGAGTGGGCGACAAAGTGAAAAAGTAGATGAAATATTTTAATGAATGAAACCTTGAGAAGTTTAGATTGCACTTTAAAAATAAATTAACCTAATATAAAATTGAATATTAATAATTATCGATTCAAACCGGTGTGATTTCAACTACTTAAATAGTTATATTAGCTACACGTAATAGATGGACTATTAAAATTTAAATATCAATAATCAAATAAAATCTAACAATTATAACAAATTTTTAAATTTAAATACGAAAAATAATTAGAATTAGAATGCTACCCAAGAGACAAATAAAAATGCTTTTGATTTAAGTATGATGTTGTGAGACATAGATTAATTACATAGAAATAATTAAAGTATTATTTGTAAGACTTGAACATTAGGTTAAATAGTATTCTCTTTTTTCTTTCTTTTTGCGTTAGTTTTTTTCTTTTTTATTCACTTAATTTACTCACTCAGAAAGAGAAGGAAGAGTTTTAATGTATATAGATCATGAAAATATTATAATTTTAGAAATTGAGAATGTTGTTATGAAATTAAAAAGATATATATATATATATATAAAGAGAATTTTAGTATTGTTAGTATTTTAACATGGTTAAGATACATAAAACTTGTTAGAGGAAGAATATGTACCTGACTATAGGTTTTAACTTTTATCATATTTTAGAATTTTATTTTCACGATGAGTAAGAATTATGTTTTCTCATCGAAGGAGATTTGATGTTATTATGTAAATATAAAGTTTGATTTTGTGCATATTTGATTTTTTTTTTTTTTTTGGTTTACACCTTTAGTTGAATTTTATTACATATCTTGCATTATATTGAATTTTACTAATCATGTTTAACATTATTTAGTAATTTTGTTTTCAAGTTTCATCTTCTCTTACGTATTGATGAATCATAAGGGAATAATTTTTTGTTTTTTTTATTTAACAATTATAACTTCTATAAAAGATCAATTAAATGTGTTGAAATGATTTAGCGATTGTTAGTAGCGAAGTTTATTGATTGAGTTGATATAGTATTCCCAACCACTTGAATTTTGATGATGAATGTGTTGAAGATTTAATCTTGTAGTTAATCTAGCATTTGAGTTGTATTTTTGATATTTTTCGTATTATAAAATGATTTAAAGGAATACAAGATAAAATCCTATAGAATTATACTAACTCATCCTATAATTAGGGTTATTTTCAGTTTTCTTAAATAAGTTTCTTAACAGATTTTAGTAAACAAGTTTTGATACCTCTATAGGTTATAAGTATCATTATACCTCTTCAGGTATAAGTTTTAACACTTCTTCAAGTAACGAGTATTCAAATCTCTTTAGGAAAACCTAGTCCTAATCTCCCCTAAGATCAAAATCTCTCAACAATATGAAAACCTCTCTCAATAGTGATAGAGCTCCTCTTGAGTGCATTGCTTCAACGTGACTTGGAGACTTGTAGGAGAAGCTTGCATCGATTGAATTGTTCAAGGAGCTCCAAACTTGTTGCAGAAGCTTTTGTGACTGAAAGATGTTGTGCAATTGTGAAGAGTGTAGTGAAAGCTAGGTAAAATGGAAGAAGATGAACAAGGAGGAACAACAATTCGATAGAGGTTGGGCCAACTATCAATGGGGTCTTGGTTGAACTCTAGAAGAGTTAACAAAGAAGAGCTTAAACAATAAAGCTAGAGAGAAAATTCTGTAACATTTCATTAAGGAATTTAATCTGAATTTTACATTGCATGACACCTCTATTTATAGAATTGGAAGAGAGGAAGAAGCTTGCAAGAGAAGCCTCTTAACCTTAACTTCTATGACAAACTTCTAATTCTAACTTTTATAACAAGCTTCTCAAACCTAGCTTGCACCCCAAGGCTCTCACAAAGTGTTAAAAGTGGCATAAGGAGAGAGCTTCTCTTATACCCTAACTTGGACCGTAAGGCTTCAAGGAGAGGTTGTCATGTGTCTACTCCTTGAACACATCCAACATTATTTATGGGCTTCAAGGCCCAACACTTACACTATATGGCCCAAAATACAAGGCCCAAATTATTCTAAAAAATTTATACAATTTAGAGAACTTCTCCTTGATGCTCCATTTTCTCCAAAGTGATCTCTCTAGGTTGCATTCGGGCTCGAGTAGTTGGTTGAAAGCCCAAACAAGCTCAAATGGCCCCAATCTTCTAGAAAACTCTTGATCTACCCTCTGGCTCTTTGTCCTCTTTATTCTTTGACTAAGGTGGATGGGGCGTACAATCAAAGCTCATAGGGTATACTTAACAATGGTTAAGAATTTCTAATGGTTAAGCACACAATCATTTTCTAATTTGCTCTCAACAACAAGATATAACAATGAATTCACTCACAATATTTCTCTTGAATTTTTTTGTGTATTCCTCGTATCTCCTATTTTTCTTCATCTTCATCTTATATAGTCTTTAAAGTGATGAACATTGAAGCTTTTGTAAACAGTAATTTCTGCACTAATGAATATCCTTTCTTTGAATGCGTATTAAGTGTCTTCAATTTGATTTGAAAACTTTCCATTTTTGTAGCAAATTTGAATGTTGAGACTTAATGTATTAAAACCTTTCATTCATGAGTCACGTTATTCTCCTTGTCTATTATTCTTATATGTTAACTCTTGCTCTAATGTAATCTTTGCATTACTTCTTTGTAATTTGTTAGCACTAATGTTGCTATTGTATTTGATGAAGTCAACTTAAACCAAGAATGAAATCACTTGGAGTTGGTATAATATTAGTGTGTGTATGTGTGTGTGTGTGTGAGTGTGATCCAAAACCATAAGCATGCATCCAGAACCATTGGAATGAGCTTTAAAGATCTATTAAGGATTAATCATATCAAACTGAATTTAAGTTGGACTTAATCATTTTCAAAATCATTTCATCAAAGTACTTATAACTGATTTTTTTGAAATTCAGTTTGCTAAACATATTGTTAATAGAAAACCAATCGATTTAATTCTATTTTCAATTGGTTGATTCATGATGTTAAACTGGTTTTAAAACTGTTTTAGATATATAAAACAAAATTGGTTTTATCACTTGATACAACAGAGATAATAATTACAAAGCGTATTATTGAGAGAACACAGTGAATTCCTTTGAGATATTATGGGCTTTAAAGTGTGTTTGATTCAAGAAGAATCAAAATTGTGGATCTTTAAGCTCATTCTTTGAGTTAACCAGTATAATTCTTGGTGTTCTTGATATCTCTTAACCCTTTGTTGATTTATGATTCGCTTTTGCATAATTTTCTTTACTGCTGTAAATTTTTCAATCGGTTGTTTTCTCGATTCAATTAGCTAATTTTTCCTGTATTGCAACTCTATCATCTATGTTTTGTGTTGTTCTATGATTTGTATAAGCTTTCTACAATTCAAATAATTCATTTCTATATTATACAGTTTATTTTTTAAAACATATTGATCAGATTTTTCTCAAAAGTTAATTCTTCAAAAATCAATTAATTGTATCTCATAATTAATCAATTGTATATACTGTTATGTATTTCTTTGAAAAATTGTGATCGATTGTTTGAGCGAATCAATTGATTGAGATTTGTCTTTTCGAATCTGTGATAATTTCAACTGATTGTTTCTTATGCTTAATTGATTTCTATTTGGAGTTTGGTTTTCCTATCTAAATCATTCAAGCGATTATTTTCCTTATTCAATTGATTGAATTATTTTGGTAAAGAATTTCAAGATTTCACATTCACTATTTCTCATCTTTAATCAATTGCAATGACTAACATTGATTCTGATGTGTTTTAGTTAATTGATTGTTCTTTTGATTCAATTGATTGATTTGGTGTGGTACTGTAGTGCAAGTTATTTCAATTAATTGTTTTAGTATTTCAACTTATTCATTTTGTGATTGAACTGTACTGCATGATTATTCAATTGACTGTTTTAGCATTTGAATTATTGATTATGTTTTATGCAATACCGTGAGATCTTTTTAATTGATTTTTTAGTGTTTCAATTTATTGATTTTGTTTTGTGCATTCAAATTTCGTACTGTTAATTGTTTTAATAAAAGACCTTCATTCTTTCTAATAATTTCTCATATTGTTTTGCAAAAATCTTTGAAAGTTTAATTCACCTCCCTTTTGAACTCAGCCTAAAACTCTTTTCAATTAGTATCAAAGCTAGGGCTTGTATTTTACTCAACTCTTGATCCATGGTTGAGAACAAGTTACCTTCACAGAAGGAGCCTCAATAAACAGACCACCTATGTTCAGTGGCGTGAATTACCAATTTTAGAAAGTAAGAGTGAATATTTTTATTGAATCAATTGATCGTGGGATTTGAAGCATTTGTGATTGGTCCATTTCTTCCTATGACTGTTGTGAATGATGTGACCGTTGAAAAATCTTTTGATGAGCTTACTGATGTTGAAAACAAGAAGGTACAATATGACTACATTGCTAAAAATATAATAACTTATGCTTTAAACCTTGATGATTTTTTCAGGGTGTCACAATGTAATTCAGCAAAAGAGATGTGGGATATACTTGAGGTCACTCATGAAGGCACTATTGATGGCAAGAGGGCCAGGAAGCATGCTTTGATTCAAAAGTATAAGTTGTTTCAAATGCAACAAGGAGAAACAATTGATGATGTGCAGAAACGGTTCACCCATATTGTTAACTACCTAATTGGACTTGGCAAACAATTTGACAAGGAGGAACTAAATAGCAAGATTCTGTAATGCTTGGACAGAAGTTGGCAACCCAAAGTGACATCAATTTCAAAAACCAAAGGTTTACCAACCTGTCGCAACCGGGGCCACGACGGGGACGACGAACAAAATAAGATATTTTTCAAAATAGTGGAGTCGTCACCATAGTTTGTTAGGAAAAACTATGGAAAACCAAAAACAAGAAAGGCAAGTTTGCGAAAACGGATTTTGAATCCGAGAGTTGGTTATGTGTGGGAAAGGTGTTAGCACCCCCCACAACGCCCGTCCTAAGACGGTACCTTTAATTAAATAAGTAATCTGGATGTGATTTTTTAAAACATTTATTTTCCTAAGAAAGAGATTAAGATAAAACAAACAAAATATTTTTTTTTTAGTTTTAGGGAGCCCGACAAGGTTTGACCTTGCTCCTACGTATCTCCATCAGGGATGGGGAATCAGGGTTACATAGTTCTTTGTTGATAAGATTGTTGGTTGTCTTGATATTTTTTTTTTTGATATTTTTGAAAGCTTGTGTTTGAAAATAAGGTAAGTGAATGGCATCAGTGTCAGGTTTAAAGCCTGGGCTTTGGATAACAGTGCTAGGTTTAAAGCCTGGGCTTTGAGTAAGGTGCCAGGTTTAAGGCCTGGGCTTTGAGATACAGTGTCAGGTTTAAAGCCTGGGCTTGAGATACAGTGCTAGGTTTAAAGCCTAGGCTTTGAGATACAGTGCCAGGTTTAAAGCCTGGGCTTTGGGAATTGGGGTATATATCAAATTCGGTGTTGAAAAATAACATGCAACAATTATATGCAACATGGAATTGACACTTTAGTTTTAGCGGGATCATGCATGCAAAAATGGAACGTGAATGAATGAATCATCGCAATGCAAAGCTTAAATATGTGAGTTTTAGGTGGTGCATGGTGACTGTTTTGGAGGTAAAATGATGCAGTTTTGGAGGTGATATGGCGTTGTTTTAGGCTACTGTTTTAGGCCCCACTCATGATATGAACAAGTATGTGTATGTGAAGGGAGAATTTATACACCCAACCCCTACCTGCAAAACAGCCAGAAAAGCCCCAAGCAGGTATACAACATATATAACAGATATAGCATGTCATCTACCCTAGGGTTCAATTATTCCAATATCAATAAATAAACAATCATATATACAAAAAGAAAGGGAAAGATAAACATTAAAAAAAAACCACAATTATTTTACTTATTTAATCAAATTGGCCTGACTCTCAAAAAGTCCCTAGTGAAGTCGCCATCTGTCGCAACCAGGGCTACGACGGGGACGGCGAACAAAATAAGATATTTTTCAAAATAGTGGAGTCGCCACCATAGTTTATTAGGAAAAACTATGGAAAACCAAAAACAAGATAAGGCAAGTTTGCGAAAACGGATTTCAAGTCCGGGAGTCGATTACTGTGGGGAAGGTGTTAGCACCCCCACAACGCTCGTCCTAAGACGGTACCTGTAATTAAATAAGTAATTTGGGTGTGATTTTTTAAAACATTTATTTTCCTAAGAAAGAGATTAAGATAAAACAAACAAAATATTTTTTTTTTGGTTTTAGGGAGCCCAAAAAGGTTTGACCTTGCTCCTACGTATCTCCATCAGGGATGGGGAATCAGGGTTACGTAGTTCTTTGTTGATAAGATTGTTGGTTGTTTTGATATTTTTTTTGAAATTTTTGAAAGCTTGTGTTTGAAAATAAGGTAAGTGAATGGCACCAGTGCCAGGTTTAAAGCCTGGACTTTGGAAAACAGTGCTAGGTTTAAAGCCTGGGCTTTGAGTAAGGTGCCAGGTTTAAGGCCTGGGCTTTGGGTAACGATGCCAGGTTTAAAGCCTGGGCTTTGAGATACAGTGTCAAGTTTAAAGCCTGAGCTTCGGGAATTGGGGTTATATCAAATTTGGTGTTGAAAAATAACATGCAACAATTATATGCAACATGGAATTGACACTTTAGTTTTAGCGGGATCATGCATGCGAAAATGGAACTTGAATGAAAGAATTCATGGCAATGCAAAGCTTAAATATGTGAGTTTTAGGTGGTGCATGGTGATTGTTTTGGAGGTAAAATGATGCAGTTTTGGAGGTGATATGGCGCTGTTTTAGGCTACTGTTTTGGAGGGGTTGTTTTCATGGCATTCTTATGGTGAAAAGAAGTTCATGATGATGGTTTTAGGTGTTGTTTTCGTATGAAAACGTGGTACTGTTTGGAGGGGCTGTTTTCATGGCATTCTTATGGTGAAAAGAGGTTCATGATGATGGTTTTAGGTGCTGTTTTCGTATGAAAACATGGTGCTGTTTGGAGGGGCTATTTTCATGGCATTCTTAGGATGAAAAGAGGTTCATGATGATGGTTTTAGGTGGCGCATGACTTTAGTTTTAAGGTTTGGCTCAGGAAGTGATGCTCAAAGGAGTGTGGTGTGTATTTTGTGGAGGAGCATGGCAGCAACATGGTGAGGTACGTGCAAAGGAATAAGAGTATAGGGTTTTCGAGAATGAAAATGCAATAAAGATGAGTTTTTTAAAACAATAAAAAGAGAAATTTGAAATTTTTTACTTTAGTTTTTATGTTACAAACGGTGTGAGAACTAGGAAATAGAAATGGCAGAGGAACCATAAACATTACCGTACCAAATTGAAACATACCTCTTCTTCGAAAAGATTATGCACTTTCAATCCCTCCTCTTTCTTTCTTCGTGCTCTCTTTTCTTTCTACTCCAAGTCAGTAGTGATCCGTGAATGTTTTCTTTTTTTTCTCTTTTCTTCCTCTTCTCTTTTTCCTCCTATCTCTCAAAGTGATCCATGTCCCCTAACGTAAGAGCAGTTACCACATAAGTGAATCTTCTTTTTTATCATTTAATTTATTTTTATTCTGAAAGTAGTTCAGAGAAGTTTTGAAATATTGACTCTTTCTTCTTTTTCTTTTCTTTTTTTTATTATTAAAGATGAAGTGTAGATGAACGTGAGAGTGAGATAAAACAGTTTGAGAACGGTCATATTTTATTTTTTATATTTTTTGTTATTGTGAAATGAGAACATGGATGGATTGAATGATTCTTTTTTATTATTATTATTATCTTTATTTTTTTTTGTGAGAAGTTAAGATTGAGTAAGATTGACTGATTCTTTTCTTTTATTATTATCTTTATTTTTTTTGTGGGAAGTTAAGATTTAGTGAGATTGACTAGTTCTTTTTTATTATTATCTTTATTTTTATTTTGTGAGAAGTTAAGATTGAGTGAAATTAACTGATTCTTTTTTATTATTATCTTTATTTTTATTTTGTGAGAAGTTAAGATTGAGTGAGATTGACTTATTCTTTTTTTATTATTATCTTTATTTTTATTTTGTGAGAGGTTAAGATTGAGTGATTTTTTTTATTATTATCTTTATTTTTATTTTGTGAGAAGTTAAGATTGAGTGAGATTGACTTATTCTTTTTTTATTATTATCTTTATTTTTATTTTGAAAGTGCAAATGAAGGAAACAGTTTGAAAACAATTTTCTTTTCTTGTTATTTTTATTATTTTTTTTTATTCTTGGGTTCTGTTGTTTTCAATTTTTATTTTTTATTTATTATTTAATATATATTTTTTGTTATTTTCGTTTTTGTATTATTAATTATTTTTTGTAATTGAAAAATTCAAAAAAATTTATTTATTCATTTTTCATTTTTTATTATTTCTTTATTTTATTTTATTATCGTATTTTTAATTTAAAAGATTACCCGGACGAAATTGGGTGTTGACACAACCTTGACCACAACAACACTTTCTGGACTGGAGATGAGACTTTGTTTATTAAGAAAGCAAGCAGTGACATTATACTTGTTCAAGTTTATGTTGATATAATTTTTGGATCCACTAATGAAAAACTATGTGAGCAATTTGTAGCAACTATGTAGGGAGAATTTGAAATGTCTATAATGGGAGAGCTGAACTATTTCCTAGGACTATAGATCAAGCAATTCAAACATGGAACTTTTCTAAGTCAATCAAAGTACTGCAAGGAATTGTTAAAGAAATTTGAGATGGAGAATTGCAAAGAGACAACTACACAATTGCTATTGGATGTTATCTAGATGCAGATGAAACTGGAATCAATGGACCAAATACAGAGGATTGATTGACTCACTCCTATATTTAATTGCAAGCATACCAGACATAATGTTCAGTGTGTGTCTATGTGTTAGATACCAGTCAAATCCCAAGGAATCACATTTTAGTGCAGCCAAATGAATTTTGAAATACTTAAAGAGGAATACTGAAGTTGGACTGTGGATTCTAAGTGAGGTGTCATTTAATTTAGTTGGCTATTCTGATTCAGATTTTGTAGGTTGTAAATTGGATAGAAAAAGCACTAGTGGAACATGTCACTTGCTTGGATCAAGTTTAATTTCATGGCACAACACGAAGCAAGCTTGTGTAGCATTGTCCACTGTAAAAACAAAATATATAGCTATTGGAAGCTGTTGTGCACAAAGTTTATGGCTAAAGCAACAACTAAGTGATTTTGACCTAAATCTTTCCAAAATTCCTTTGTTTTGTGATAACACAAGTACTATTAATCTAACCAGGAATCCAATGCAGCATTCTAAAACAAAACATATTGAAATTCGTCATCACTTTATCAAAGATTATGTGAATAACGGTGACTGTGAAATTTAATTTGTTGTTTCGAAAAAAAAAATAATTGATTTGTTCACTAAATCATTGGGCAAGGATAGGTTCAATCTGCTTCAAAATGAACTGGGCATAATTGATTTGAACAGTGTGATATAAATGTGAAAAATTGTAATTTTTATTATTTGTAATATTTGTATCACAATGAAAATTAATTAAAAATTAGAGAAATTTTCATTGATATTTACTGGACTAATATACAATTAATTGTAAACTAATTTAAAATTGATTATGATGACCATACATAGTTGTGTACAAGTATGGAAAATGTAGCTCTTAAGAAGAGTGAACCGGTATAATTTTTGGTGTTCTTATCTTTTAATCCTTTCTTGATCTGGGATTCACTTATGCATAATTTTCTTTATTGCTGCAAATTTTACAATCGATTGTTTCTCGATTAATTAGCCAATTTTTTCTGTGCTAAATTGCTATCATCTCTGTTATGTGTTGTTCAGTGATTTGTATAAACTTTCTACAATTCAAATAATTCATCTTTATATTACAAAGTTTATTTTGAAAACATATTGATCAAATCAAATGTTTCTCAAAAATTAATTTTTAAAAAAATCAATTAATTGTATTTCAGAATTAATCAACTACGTGTATTGTTTTGTATTTCTTTGAAAAATTGTGATCCATTGAATAAATCAATTGATTGAGATTTGTATTTTTGTGACGATTTCAATTGATTGATAGGATATGAAATATTTTTTCATATATAAATCAAACTTTAATTTGTAAGTTGAAGAGGACTGATCCTTTTAACTAACAAACTTCAGGTGAGTGTAAAAAGTAGGATAAAAAGTTATTTTGGTGTCTCAATTTCTATAACTAAGGTCTCTGAAAATATAATTCGACAACTGTTTTAATTTAAAAGTTAAAAAACTGTATGACTTAAATAACAATATTAACAAATATTTAAGGACCAAAATAATAAAAAAATAGTTTAACATAGAAACTAAAATGAAACGGCTAGAACTCTCCTGAAGTTATTAAAAATGAGAAGAGTTTGTTATAGATTAAAAATGAATGGTGCAAATTCAATTGATTTGTAGTCTCTTGTTCCGTTTTTCAAATTCATATTTTTGTTTCTTTTTTCATAAATAGAAACTATTCATGAGCGAGTTCAATATTATGAATTGGAACAAAAACTGTAAATCAAAGCACTATGAAGATTATGTATTAATTGAATCTTGAACATTTAAACATGTGGTTTGCTCCCTTTCCATTTCCTTATGGTATTTTTGGTAAAATCAACTTTTTGCTTTTAAGCTACCTACTAAAATTAATTTCTAACTTATAAATTCCAACCTAACAAGCTAGTGTATTTAATTAGAAATTTTTGATAAATTAATTACTAAACTAGTTAAGAAAGATATAATGCTATAAAAAAAATATAATTATATAAATTTTATTATATAAATGAAATTTCTATTTTCAGATAAAAATGTATTATTATGTAATGATAATTTTAGATTTTTTAAATAATTAAATTCTTACTAAATTTTTTAATATTTTTATTTATTTTTTAAAATTTCTATAGACTTTTCTCATCTGAACAAGTCATTTTAATTAAATGAGTTAATGGAATAAATATTAATTAAATTGAATTTTTATTTTTTCAGAAATTTAAATTTTTAGATTTCTCAATTTAAACTATTGTTGCATTAAATTTGTGTAATTTTCATATAATATCATATAATGAAAATTTGTTACTTTAATTTATAATGTTAATTTTTTTAATTTGAATTGCATAAAAAATTAAAAGTAACTCCAAAAATATTAAAATAGTACAAAAATTATTTATTTATATAAAATTGAAATAAGTACTAATAGATAAAAAGAAATTAAGATTAATAAAAAAAATGTATTAAAATAGACACAATAGTAAAGAAAGAAAATTAAATAAATTATAAGTTATTCAAAGTAATTTCTATCTTTCAACTAACTTTAATAAATTAATAGCTATCTTATTGATTATACTAAACACACTCTTATTTATGGATCTTTTTTTTTTTTCTTTATGTTTTACTTATATGTATATTACAGATCGCTCTAGTTGATTAATGTGAGTTTCTCAAATATGGAAATACTGTATAACTTTTGTACTGTATGTGTTTTGATGGTAAAATTGAACTTTGAAATAATAATTATAGGATATAAAAGTTTCTGTCTAATAATTTCGTATTGAGGATATAAAGTAAACATTCGAGATTTACTTTACAAAGTAAAAAATTTTGTATAGATAAGAATATAGTTGTTTTATGTTGATATTTTTACCTTTATCTTTGTCTGGTACATACAAAGAACTAACTACTAAAAATTAAGTTAATAATGTAATTTAATACATGGTATAAACAACAATTTAATAATGTTGATTGAAATGTTCGTAATTTTGTTGTTATTAGGATATGGCATTTTCAATCATCATTATTCTAATAAATTATGAAAATTAATGCATCGTTTTATTCTGTCATAATTTTGAAATTAAATATTTTATATCAATACACCAATGTTTATATGTCATATTTCTCACAATGAAATTATAAATATTATAAAAAAGCATTTTCATTAGTTAGCGTATATAATTTCAAAATATAAGATCAAATTATAAATAGTAAAAATTCAACACCAATGATAACGAACAAACATTAACATATGGAGATCCTGATATACTATTTTAAAATACTATGACGTACATCCCTTTTAAAAAATTAAATAAATTCTTTAAATCTTTTCATGTGACAAATTCAATAAGAAAGGCGAAAAAACAAACATGAAGTCTTCGTCTAATAAATATGGAAGAATAAAGGGCAAATAAAAGTCTTCAAGAAAGACCAATTATAATTTAAAAACAATTAATCATACATATTTTACTATATCTTAAAATATATAATTCTCATAATATAAGATAGTAAAATAAGATAGTAAAATAAATTTATCTTAATCTATAAAATATTCAATCAAAAGAATTTTAATTTCATTTCTTTTAATTTAAGTCACTTTTCTTTTTCACATATTTTTTTGATAGTTAATTGTGGAGAATATTTTTTCTCCACACACTTTTTTGATAGTTAATTATGAAAAACATTTACATTACAAACACATAATCCTAATTTCTTTCTTTTACTTATATCCATCAAACACAGAATCCTAATTTTTTTCTTTTACTTATATCCATCAAGTTAGTTACTATAAATTATTTATAAAATAAATAATATCTCATATTTATCATTAAATCCTTCTATTTTATTAAGTCCTAATGTTACAATATAAAATTTATTTATTTATTTTCTAATTCATTCCAAAAATTATTTAAGATCTGCCAGTAAGAATAATGGATTGTAATAGGAATTAGACCCTCCAATCTATCGCCAGATTCATTACTTATGATATTTCTTCTTTGAAAAGTAGATAACGGGAACCAAAGTTATTATTGATTAATGAGGATGAAGTTGTTCCATATATTAAACATTAAAATTACACTTAATTTTAATATATTATTTTGGCCTTCCAGAATTATTGTTCAATATTTGTCGTTATCAATAACAGATCTTAATAAGGATAGAGAGTCTCAATCCTTTAAACTCGTCGTCATATTATTAAGAAGTGTATAGTTATTCGTAATTCATGTGATTCTTTGAATATGTTTTCCATGCTATGAATATATTATTTTGTATATTTCATTTTTTTATACTTTGTAACAAACCTGATCTTATACTTCATATTGAACCACATTTTTTTTAACGTGTATAATACTTTCATCCTAAAGTAGTCACTTTTCATTTTCATTTTTTTAACTTTTGTTATTTTTTAAAAGTAAAAATTTTTGTAAAGTTAAAATTCATAAAAGAATATTTGTAATATATGAATTATATTAAAATTTATAAGAAATAAATATCTTTACTATAAATTTGATATTAAAGGGTACATTTATCTTTTCATAATTTTTTTTCCATTCACATTTTAATTTAATCAAACAGTGAACAATATGTCTTTTTTATTATTTTCTATTTTATTAATACAGACAAGACATATTTATACAAAATCTACTCTTATTTTTTTTCTCTGCTTCTTTTCACTATTATTTTCTTTTCCATTCAAAGTAAGGTTACAATATCCTTCTTAGCTTAGGTCCTGACAAAATAATATTATTAATTATTACTAATTTTAATTTTATATATCATTGAAGTAATAAATTTGTTTACATAATGAATCAATTAAAATTAATATTCATATAATTTTTAAATATATATATCACAAAACTTAACAACCTTATTATATACTATAAGAAAAAAGTTGTTTAAAGACCAATTTTTAGCTACCAAATGAAATAGTTGTTAATTGTGACCAAAATAATTACCAAATTAGATTTTGGTTGCTAAATTATTATAAAATAGAAGTAATGACTGAATTTAGTGACTAATTAAATTAAGATAATTGGTATATAACATTAGCTATCAAGGTTTTAGTGACATATACTATTAGTAACTTATCAAGGTATAAGTTACTAAAACTTTTGTAGCTAATATTAGATACTAATTATCTTAACTTGATTGGTTACTAAATTCAATCATTACATCTATTTTATAGTTATTTAACAACCAAAATTTATTTTGTTGATTATTTTTGTCACAATTAGCAACTATTTCATTTGGTAGCTAAAAATTGATTTCTAAATAATTTTTTTTCTTGTAGTGATAAGTGTTAAATTATTATAAATAATGTTCTTAAAACTATTATACTCTATGTGTATTTTAAAACAAAAAGTTACAAACGAAAATAGCAAACAGAAGTAAATAATGCAGTTATACATCCCACACACACCAAACACATTCACAACACTGAATCAAGCGGCCCATCCACTTGACTGGAAATTGAACGACCATTCTTTCACACAACACGACAATCTTTTTCCCTTTCACGTGATTAATTAATGACTACTACTAAAATTAAAGTTTCGATTCTGATAAAAAAAATTTCACATTCACTAATTATATATGTATTATGAGTAATATTTAAGTTTTCTTAAGGGGTATGAAAATAAGGATGAGGACGTACATATATATATTTTATTTGGTCTCCGTTTTAAATTGTTAAAGCACATTTAATAACCTAAAAAATTTATATTAATTTTTCTTTAATTATTAGTTTTGTAACTTATTTATAAGTCATAGATTTAATCATTTTTACTCTTTACTATAATTATTTAATATTTATCCAATTGTTATTTGATACTCTCATTTAATATTTATATAATTATATATTTTTTTATATTTGACATTGGAGACAAAAATGTATATCTTTTTAACATTGAATACTTGACAATATCATATTTCCTTTGTTGTGATTTTTATATTTTATAAAAAAATATTTAATTAATATTTGGAATAGTTATGGGACAGGTACAGGTGGGTACAAGTATACCCATTCCTCAATAGAGATAGAGTTGAGACAAAAAATCCATATTGTTGAGTATTGGATGGGGATAAGGATGAATTTTTACTTTTGGGGGTGGGAATGAGATAATCAAACTCGCACTCACTCCGCCATAGTACCATCCCTACATGTACCAAATGCACATCAATCATGAATTTGTCCAAAAATTCATATTATCTAGGGAGATAAGTGTTGTCAATTATCAAAGATGTTTCTAAGAGAAATGAGAAAAGATCAAAACTACATTAAATGAAACAATCATGTCGAAACTCACGAGACACAAAATGGACATGTGTAGATGTTAAAGATACTCAACAACTATAAATAATCATCAAAAGATAACAATTTTCAAGAGTTTGTAAAAAGGATTCCATTCAAAATAAGAATATATTGAAGAGGGTGTATATGATGCTAAAATTATGCTTAAACTAAGAACACTCCTCTAAGCCAATAGAGTAGAGGTTGCACTATACAAAAATGTTGATCAGATGATAGAGTAATCCTTACAACTTCATGGAAGGACCCTCAAGCTTAAAAGAATATTCAAGTACTAGGATCCAAAGGAACCTCATGAAAAACACTTAGAGTGTTTATCCAGTTACCTAGGAGGGTGAGCTCAACCATTGTATGCGTCGAAAGATGTTATCCTCCTTAAAGAGCAATATGATATGAATTAGGAGAGAAAGCCTAATATTTGTTGCCAGATGCAACTTCCCCCAATCATCAGACCCAATGATTAGGAGATCATTAAAACACCAAACCTTTAGATATTATCCAATATTGTTTAGATATTAATAGTATTTGTTTGGCAAGAATTCATAGGTTCAGCTGAGAGTAGCCGGGGCAAGCCAGTAGTAGCTGTAATTTGAAATTAGTTAGCTAGGAGTGGCTATGTGTAAAGAATAATCAGAGTCAGTTAAGAGTAGCTTGAGTAAAGAATACTCAAGAGGTTAGTCAGAAGCGATTAAAAGCCCAAAGAATTCTTAGTTAAGCCAGGAGTGGTTTGTGTCAAGAATATTTTGGGTCAGTCAGGAGTGACTTTAGTAAAGAAACTTAATGGGTTAGCCAAGAGTGGTTATGAGTCCAAAGAATACTTGACGTGTACTTTATTATTCTGCCTAGTTGAACTTGGTTAGCCAAGAACTGGATGTAGTCTATGCAACAGAAGAACCAATATAAATTGTTATATACATGTTCTCTCCTCCTTATCTTTTTTTTTTACATTACATGTTATTATCATTTACACTAACTTTAGAAGGAGATTTAGAATAGTTATTAAGATGTAGTTATTAAGATGTTTTTTCAAAATGTTTCTAAATATAAGTAACTATTTTACATCTATATAAGTTGGTTAGATGCTAAAGCAATACCTAATATCACTTGTCAAAGCAAACACTTGAACATGTTAATCAAGTAATCGAGTGAGGTTTAAAAATATGTGTCAAACGTGACCTTTTTCGTTTGATCATATTTATTACAAAGTCCATTCAAGTAAAATGTTTTATGATTCATCAGACTATACTTGTTGAAAAATATTTGTAAAAGAATATCCATTTTAAGTGTTCCTTTCTTGAAGAACCTTCATAAGTAAAATATGCATTAGGTGTTGTTTGTCTAACAAAAGAATAATAATGTGATCTTTACTCAAAAGAAATAAGGAAATATCCAGACAAATGATTCAGAGAAGTCAGCAAAGTGCATTTGACACGACATATCAAATGAAAGATTTTTAGTATGATTGTTTTACGAACCAAATAGTCTTCCTGGCATTATTAATCAAATGATATTTAATTTTTTTTTCAAATTAATTACATCACAATCCAACCCTTCCTTTTTGTGATTGTCCTATTTTTTACAGTGAGGTCAGTCTTCATCTCACTTCTCATTTTATGAAATGGCATAAAAAAAAGAGCAAACTCTAAGACTTAGTTTGATGCTCAGTCTAAAAAATTTTACAATGAAAGGTATCATTTGATACGTTATAGAAAAATATTGGAAAGAGACAAGTTGTACATAAGAAAATAACTTACTTATGATAGATTCATGACAAGGATAAACAATTTATGATAGTCTTATTTCTTAATAGTTCCATATCAACTTTTATTTCATGAGATCCTCGTCACATTTCATTTTTCAATATTATCATCATTATTAATAAGGTGAGGAAATTTTCATTTAGATAAACTAAGAAATTAGCAAAATGTAAGTGAGTAATATCCATATGGTCATTGATCGCAGTCGTTTCACGAGCAAATTAAAAGAGTTCCAGTGTTGATCGCCTAACGTAGTGTTAGACTGTTTAACACTAAAGAGATGATAGTATAGACAGGAAAAAGTTAACCTGAAGTTGTCTCCCAACGAATCCAATAGTAAATTCAGACAATCAATATTCAAAATTTATCTGCAGCGAGGGAAGTTAGTAATAACAGTAAATTAAAGAGGGAGGTTTGAGATTGTTGAGCAGGAAATTAAAATAGATGATTTAAAAATAATAAAGAGAATAGGTAGACACTCAAGTTCTTTCACAACAAATTCTTTCTTGGTTTTCTTAAGATTATTATCCTTTAATTCCCTTCACATAGTTGAACTCAATCAAATAAGCGTCAATAAAAATCAGCAGAATCTTATTAGCAAAACAAGTGTGTACTACTTTATTCAATATCTCACCTCGTCTCGAAGCATTTACTCAATGAGATGTATATCTTTTTTCTCTTGACTAAGCGTACAAGAAATTGATTAAAACTAAGTGTATTAACCAAGAACTTCAATTAAAGGAAAAATAATTGAATTCTCAACAAGCGTTCAGAAACAATTACTTTTCTAAAAACATATAATTCAAAAAGACCAATAATAGAGAACAAGAGAATGTAAAGAACAAAACTTTATTAAATAGAAACCTCAGAATTCATGTGAAATCACAAGAGAATCAACCCAAAGAAGTTTATCCTTTAATGACGAAAGTACAAAAATTACAAAAGAAAATAAAACTAGAGTTTTTGTTATGGAATAGTATGTGTCCTTCCTGCCTTCTCCAACATCTATTTATAATCTCCTTTTCTTCAAGAAAAAATTAACTCAGATATTGTCTTTGCAATTATCAAATGTTTCCTTATGTGTCAAAAATTGATTTTGTAAACATCTTCTTTATGGTAAAGTTGTAGATTTTCCATCTTCCAATTTCTTTCAAATATTTTGTTTTCAAATCCTGTTCCAGATACTAGCTCATAATAATTGAATTTGCTGTAAAAGATATTACAAAATATTTGAAGGAAATTTACTCTAAATCAAGTAAGAATTTCAAAGGATCATCTTTATAGAAAATCTGAATAATACCTTGGCGAAAGATTTGATTAGATTTGGAACTCATACAATATATGCAAATAATTATAAATAAGAAAAGTAAGAGTATATGCTTAAAATCCAAGTTTAACCAATAATCTCAATTAAGGTCCAATTAATCCCGATTTGATAAATTTTATTTAAAACAATAAATTTATTCTCAATTATAGTCTAAGAAAATCAAAGTTAAATACTCTAAGTGTGAATAAAAATATACCCATTAGTCATTAAAGAAATGCATATTCAAAAATAATTTTTTTTCTATTTTTAAGTGATTCTTAGTAAAACTCAACAAGTTGTCTACGTGTAGGACAAATATGAAACCAATGACTTTTATCACCATAACGATAACATATATTTTCATCTTATTTATTATCTTCTCCACCTTTTTCCTTCCTTTCATTTTTCTTATTGTTTTTCTACTTTTGGTGAGAATAGTTATTCTCATAGCTTCCTTCAAAACTATATCTACAAGCATGACTAATAGAAGAGCTCTTAGCAAGGGACTAACCACAAGAGCTATAGTCAGAAGAATCTAAGAAAAGTGGAACTCAACTAAACTCAGCTGAGTATAGCAGATCCAAGCTCTTATTATCATAGGCCATTCTTTATTTGTAATTAGTAAAGTAGATTATTTTTTTTTAGGCCTCCATATTTTTTTATTTAAGACTTTGTATTTTTGGACCTTGAGTAGCAGTAGAAATAATGACATAGAGTTACCTAAGGCTCTAATTAGGCTTCATTTAAGTCCATTTAAAACCCTAGACAACTTAGAGCATTTAGAAGCTCCTTGGTTTCACCCCTTTGCTCCCACATTTAGCACATGTTGCAAATGAGGAAAGCATGCACGAACATGTGGCATCTGATCCATGAATTATGTCACTTTTGGTAGATCATATGACAAGTGTCACTCACTCATTGGATGTTCTTAATCTTTTAAATTTGAATTTACGTGAGAATTGACTCCAAGTTGTCTGCCTTCGAGTCCTCAACCCTCCATTTTTAACTTTGAATGAGATAGTGAATTGTTGTCCAAATTCCAGCATAACTTGTTTTAGACTCTATCTAGATTAGCTAGTCTTAACTTAACCTAGATCTCAAGGAGACTTAGCCTAACTTCTCTTCCTTTCCCTTTCAATTCCATGATCCTCTACTCCATTTGAAAGCTTCTACCACTTCCATTTTTTTGAATTCAACTCCACTGCACCATTCATCACGGCTTCCATGAGCTCTTCCAAGCAAATCAAGCCATAACATAAATGCTACCGATGACCATGATTACAATCACTCGCTCAAATTTTACGGTAGTTGCTTCCTGCACGATACAAAATGCTTCCCGCACTCAAAAAATTTCCAAAATAACAATAATGTCCTTGTTATATTAAATAATTATTGTTCTTTTCACATTAAGAAACATCTCATATTTTTTTTTGAACAATAATAAAAATGATGTTGGATGTTGTTAAGATATTTACAACAATTTAAAAAATTCAGTTTAACGCATTATTTTCAAATATTTAGTTTTATAATAACTAATTCAATATTGCTTGAAAAAAATATAGATATTTCTTAATATTTATTAGATTTTTTTATTATTTAACAAGAAAGTTTGTTAGTATTGACTAGAGAAGTTAACAGTTTTTTATTTGATTGCATATTTGTGTACGTGATTTAGTATGAGAGAGAAAAAAAGTTATTTAATAAATAAATTTTAAAATAAAAATAATGAGGAAATTGTTAGCATATTAAAAATTTGTTAAGTGCAGAAAATAATATGTATCCTAGAGGAAGCAACTCTCATTATATGTTAGTGCGCGAAACACCTGCCATTATATGTTATTGCAATCACTCTCCGAAATGGAGCATAACTAATAAAATTATATGTTATTGTTTAGGAGCATAACAAATGAAGTACGTCTTAATATCTTCATTAGAAATTTACTATTGTGTTCTAGCAATGATTTATAATAGTGACTATAAAAAACAGCCATATCACTGTTGAATAATAAATTAACTCAAAATCTAATCCAAATAACAACCATAAGAAGTAAAAAAAAAAATTTGGAAGTCAAATCCGGACCTAACCTCCAAACTTATTAGAAAATGCAAACTCTTTGTCGGAATACCGTATTATGAGAATATAGAATTAGAATATAAAATAAATATTCTTCATAAGACATAATCAAACATGATTCTATGCTACAATTCAAATATTATAATTTATTAAAACTACTAATAATAAATATATTGAAAAAAATTAATAATTATTACAAAATTATTCATAATAAATATGAAAATAATAAATTTAAGAAAATTCAGAGTTAAAGTTAAATCCGGCTTTATGATGGTGGGATTGTAGGAAGACTATTTCTTTCCCTTTTCTTTTACCACTTCACCAAATTTATCTTAGAACATTTATATGATAAATGTTTTATACATTTTTTTAAGTTTTTAAAAAATAATATATATTCAAATATACACAATTCAATAAGTAATTGATTAATTTTAAACAATATTCCAAGAGACATGAAATGGGTGACCCTCTAAGCAAAAATGGTTTCTTGCAATGACGAATGTTAATAGGCCAAGGGATTCTCGATCTAGCAACCTTGTCGTCAGTTATTGCAGATTAATTAAGAAAAAAAGAAAAAAACGTTGTCGTCAGATTCATCACTTCTAATTTCTTTTCTCTAAAAAATAGAGGCGGGAGTTAATATTATTGGTCATTAAGAAGATAGTTAGTTGTTTTGTATCTTTTGTTTAAGGTGAAAATGGTGCAGTATGCATACGAGAAAAAGATAAGTTTATTCACTTTACCTTGTGAAGTGTAGGGAATACATTCTAATAGCTTTGCATGAAAATTAAACATTAAAAATAAACTTAATTTAAATATATTATTTTATCTCTTTTCTCTAAAAACTATTAGTCAATATTTACCACTAACAATGATATATCTTAACAGGAACCACAAGATCTAAATTCTTTTTTAAAAAACATCTAATACTTTCGACCTGAAGTAGTCATTTTTCTTTTTCATTTTTTAACTTTTATTAACTTTTCAAAGTAAAAGCATTTTTTTAAGCTAAAATTCATAAAAGAGTATTTGTAATATTTAAATTATATTAAACTTTATAAGAAATAAATATCTTTACTATAAAATATTATTAAAGGGTAGATTTATCCTTTCATAATTTTTTCTTTTCACATTTTAATTTAAAAACAGTGAAAAACATTTCCTTTTTTCTTTTATATTTTATTAATCCATACAAGACATATTTCTATAAAAATTACTCTTATTTTTTTCCGCTTCTTTCTACTCTATTATTTTCTTTTCCATTCAAAGTACGGTTTGTTACCAAAAAAATACTATTAGTTACTGATAATTTTAATTTTAAATATTATTGAAGTAGACTTGTTTACATATTCAATTAATTAAAATTAATACAAGTATAATATTTAAATATATATCACAAAACTTAGCAACCTTATCATAAGTGTCAAATTATTGTAGAATAATAATTTAAAAGCTTTTATACTCTCAAAGTATCTTAAAACAAAAGTTACAAACAAAAAGGGCAAAGAAGTAAATAATGCAACGATGCATCCCACCACCACCAAACACATCACTGAATGAAGAGGAACACAATCATCCAACTTGGCTGGAAATTGAACAACCATTCTTTCACACAACAACACAATTTACCATTTGATTAATTAATGACTATTTCTTATTGATTAAAACTAAAGTTACTTTGATGCAAAATAAATTATTGGTTATTTTCAAAAAATTGTTTGTTTATAATTGTAAAATTATTTGTAAACTTAATCGACACAAATTTGCATACTTAATATGTTGTATAATCAGTCTATTTTGGAAGGTGTTTCTTGCAAAGAAGAAAGTTAAAAGCAACCTTACAAAAACGTTTACTTAAAAGAAAAAAAGTTGTTGAAGGTCAATTCGCTTGAGGTAGGGACGATAAAGAAATTCCAAACCTGAGAAAAGGTAAAGATCAAAGTGCTAAGGAAAAAAAGAAGGGAAATTATTTGTGATAAGGAAGGACACTCAGAAGGATGGTCTATAAAAACAAAGGTCAGTCAAACGACAGGAACAACCCCACAACGAATATGAATAGTTGTAGCTTAAGATGGTTATGAAAATTCAGATTAAAAACACTATATTATGTTTTAGTTGAAATTGTAATGTTAATAAATATAATTAAATATTAAATTAATTATCTTATATTGATCTATAATTTTTAATATATATATATATATTGATGAAATGTACGACTTAGAATGTCACATTTAAAATAAAATACCAGATGATCAAATATGTAATGGCTAAATTATTAATAAACAACAACATTTAATAATTTCTACGTATATATAATCAAAACATATATGACAAACCAGACATTCATAGTTGAACTAAATGTTTAAACAATGTCCAACATGCTTAAACTTTTTTATACGTAAAAGAGTCTAATAATTTTCACAATTACGATAAATACTTTATGTAAGACTTGATACAGAATCAAACTTAAGCGCTTGCAACAACATATATTGACGTATATTGTGAGAAGGAAATAAATGATATTTGTTATAAATATTACAATTGTTTTTATTTTTATATAGTTTATGCTTATAAAGAAAACACAAAGTATAATGAATAAATTAATCGAAAAATATTTTACATAATAAATATCAAGGATAATATGAAGAGAAGATTGATCAAGTAACAATCATATGGAACAACCTATAAATACAAAGTCATCATCATCATAAACATATAAATTTTACAATATTATTTACAATACTTGTATATATTTTATATTGTCTTTGTGTAGTGAGAGTGTGATAATTTTATATTCTCCATTCTGTGAAATAATGTATTTGTAAAAAGTTTAAATTATGTATCTTTTTTGTAAAGATAACATTTTTAAACACCTTTCATATGTCTATAACTAGAAGGTAATTGTTTTTATACATAACAATACAATGATGTATGGTGAAGTGTAACTCTAGTAATATTCATATTATTAATCCTTAACCTTATCTAATACTTGACATAAATTCATAAAAATATTTAATTTGTTTTGGCATAATTTATTTTATTTCACAAAACACTTAAACTATGAAATTGTTCTTTGGACTAATTTTATTATAAGTGTAAATATTGTTATGTATTGCATAAGTTCCTTGGAAGAGAACAATGTCTTTATCATTTGCTACATGAGGGACTCGTGTGTTACAGGTGACATTAATTGTCCCATGACAGAGGTCAGGTGGGCCAAGTCACAATCAAATCATGACACTTGAGTTACTACATTCTTAAGTAGAAAGAGTTGCACCTGGGCCATTGGCTATAAACTTTGGCCTAGTGGTAAGCGCTCGATCTAATACGGTGTACTTGCCATTAAACACAAAAAGTGTTAACAAGTTTTTGGCTCCGCGTGTTCCAATATATAACAATTTTGCTTTTATATTTTTTTTAGAATCCTTTTTTATTTTACCAGTCTTAAATTTTTATTCTTAAATTTTTAGTTTTTATTTTTTATTTTTAATGTCTATTTATTTTATTTTCTATATGTATATTTTTTGACCAATGTGTTATTCTAGTCTTCTTGTATTTTTTTTTTCTAATCCCATAGTCACTCAAAATATTGAATTGTCTATTGAAGAAGATATGACTAAAGAGAATCATAAGGGACTAAATCATGTACATGAGTCCTAGAGAGTTTTTTAGTATTGTGAGGCCTTTATGAATGAGAAGATTGATAAGATAAAGTCTACTCTCTTACAATTAATCAACTCTCAATAGTTTGTAGGCATGGATCATGAGGACCCACACTCATTTGTACACATTTTATGAGTTATGTGGTACATTTAGTATGACAGAGATTGACAAGAAGGTATTGTTATTGAAATTGTTTCCATTCTCTTTGATTAGAAAGGTTAAAGCTTGACTTCGATCACAGTGCAATAAAAGCCTGACTAGTTGGAAGGATGTGGAGACTATACTTTTATCCTAATTTTTTCCTCCATCCGAGAATACCAAGGCAAAAGCAACCATAACTACTTTTGTACAAGGGAGTGATAAACCCTTGTGTGAGGCCTGAGCGAGATATAAAGTTTTGGCTGAGTAAATGATCTAACCATAGGTTTGAAGAAGAAATACATGTGCAATTTTTTTGTAACGGGCTCCAACCGCAGACTAAGATGATTCTGAATATCTCTTTTAGTGGTTTAGTATTGTTAAAAATTGCAGAAGAGGCTATCACAATTATTGAATCTGTGGCTTTCACCGACATGCGAAGCCAAAGTGGAAGGACACAGGCTTGGAAAAGGGGAGTGGTAGAGTTGAATTCTCAAGATGCCCTTTTAAGCCAACACAAATTTTTATCCCAACAAATAGATGTTTTGAACCAATAGATGGCTAAACTCCCTCGATAGTTACAAGCCATGCAAGTTGTATTAGTTCTCACTTAACTAGTGGTTAGATGTGATTTTTGTGGAAGTAATCATTCTAATGGTTATTGCCAAATGCTAACTGGTTCCCAAAGTACAATAGAACTAACTTACAAAGTCTAATGCTTATTTTCTCTATAACTCTGTTTTGAATCTAAGAAAATATATTCTTCTTATTCTTTTGCTTTCTTTTGTTCTTTTTTCTTGTTCTTTATTATTTTTTTCTTATAACAACTCACCACCACTGAACCACTTTCAACCTTTAGGAGAGACATCTTTATTGGCTTGCACTAATTGCACCCTATTTCAAAATAATAACGTCAAGATTAGCTTTAGTATTTTAAAACATTGTATAGTATAAGAAACAACTAACTTGTTTGGTTGATAGGAAATTTGCTTTTGTTATTTTCTTTTTTTTGCATCAATTTTGTATGATCCCTCATACTTTTTACTTTTTATTTCTTTTTATTTTTCTTTAATAATATTGTCATAATGACAAATGATTTGTAAGTAAGTTTTGAGATATCAATCTAATTAAATGTCAAAAGTCATAATAATATCCAAGATGATAAATCAAAATGTGAAAAATATGATTAAGTTTGTCTAGTATTGAACTCTACCTTACTACAATAGACTTGAATTCTTTTCATAATATATTTCAACTTCTCTCATTTCCTTTGTTTGGTTTGTAGGAACTTTATTTATTTTTACATAAATTTAAAGTGGTTCCCATACTTTTTGTTCTTTGTTATTTTTATTTTTCTTTAATAGTACCTTTTTATATGACACATCATTAGTGTGTTTTATAGTGTAAGCGTAACTGAACCCTAAATCCTTAAGACAAGTCTTCTAATTAAAAAAGACAGCAGTTATATATGTCTTCGAAAAATGTCATAAATATTAAAAATAAGAAGAAAACAATTTTTGGAGACTTTAGTGTAATTCGGTGGAATAATTATTTCCTTTTCATTATTCCCCTCTTTTATGGGCAGGCATCTGTTTCCACGTAGGCAACCTAATCCAAGCAAAACCATCCAACAAAAATTTGAAAGAAAAAGAAAAAGAAAAAACCCACAGAAATGTTGACGACAAAACAAATCTGAAAGCACTTGAGCCAAACCAAGTTGGAGAACTCGTTCGCTACTGAAACTCCAACGCCGTTCAGTGCATCGTTCTCCCCAACGCAACACTCTCTTCTCTTCCGTTTACTTAATTTAATCCTCTCTCTCTCTCTCTCTCTCTCTTTCTCACACACACACACACATCCCACGCTACCATGAATCCCTACATTTTCGGAGTCATACTCCCTCTCCTCGTCACGCTTATCGTCCGCAACAAGAATCCTCGAAAACGGCGCGGCGTTCCGGTCCAAACCGGGGACGAGGCCGGTCTGGTCTTCCGCAACAGCCGGTTCGAGTCTCCGGTCCAGAGTGCGTGGGAAGGTGTTGCTACGCTCGCGGAGCTCTTCGAAGAGGCGTGCAAAACGCACGCGGAGAGGGTCCTCCTCGGCACGCGCGTGGTGCTGTCGAGGGAAGTGGAGAGCGGGCACGACGGCAGGTCGTTCGAGAAGCTTCACTTGGGAGACTACGGCTGGCTCTCCTACGACACTGTCTTCGATGTCGTTTCGAACTTCGCCTCGGGGTTGGCCTTCCTCGGACATGCCAGGGAGGAACGCGCCGCCATCTTCGCTGACACGCGCCAAGAGTGGTTTATGGCGCTTCAGGTTCTTCTGCATGATTCAACTATTGCTGAAGAAATTTAATTAGAATTGATTAATTATTATACTTTTTTTTTTTTCAAATTTTGCAGTTTCTCTGATTTCATTTTTTTTTTTGGATTTTCTTTTTCGACGATTTAAGTGCACAACTGTATTATATGAATTACTTTAACATCTAATATTTGATAAAAAAGATATTAATGTGATTATGTACTGAAGTGTCGGTCAATATAAATGTTATGACAATGTTGTAATGTCACCTCAAGATTTTTGTTAATTATTAAATTTAAGGATAAATTAAAATTGTATTGTTGTGACAGTAGAAGAATGAAAATTTTGGAAAAACTTATGGGATTAAGTTCACGAAATTGAAAGTTATGAAAATAATTAAGGCCGTAAGTTTTCTGGAAAATATTTAAATTTCTTAAGTAATTAAGTAAGATGGGATTTTTGTAAAAAAAAAAAAAAGTGAGATTATATTTATGTAATTATAAAAGTATAGGTTTACGCTTGACATTTTATATCTGCACTAATTTCTTGACTTAGTTCACGCTTTTATTTTGATTCTTATACTTCATGTCGTGCTAATTTTTGGAGAAGTATATGGGTTACACTTTCTGTTTAATTTGTCTTAATCAGATTAGGTCGAGGCTGCTTAGACCACTCTCAAACCTTGCTTTGCCTGATTTTGAAGACCATTTTATTTTTTTTAACGATTTTGTAAATTATTTTTTAATTTCTATTCAATGAAACATTATAGGCAATTATTTAATTTTTACATATTTCTGTCAATACACACAAATGGGTCACACTTCAATTCTAATGCTGGAATTCTTTTTTCGCAAAGTAGAGTCATCACCATTCTTTTATTTATCAAGTAGGAAATTTGATTGGAAAAACTCACCTAAGAAATAGAAAAGCTGTCTTTAAAGTTTAGTTAGGTAGAAAGAAACTATACCTTCGTGACATACCCTTGGTCCAGTGGTAAAGTTGCACTTTGATATCAGTTGTCATGAATTTAAATGTGAAAACAAGTTCTTTGCATAGGAAGGATAAGATTGTGTACTAATAACTCCTCCTTATAATAAGGGAGAAATAATTTGACATGGTTTTTCTTTCCCTCCTTTTGCTTCTTCAGGGTTGTTTCAGGCGAAATGTGACAGTTGTGACTATATATGCATCATTGGGAGAGGAAGCTTTATCTTACTCATTAAATGAGGTTTTTGTTACTCCTCTTTTATCTCTTGTTTCTCACACATCTTTTCTTGGAATGTCCTGCTAATTGCTGTATCTCCTCATCATAATCCAGTGGATTTTACCCTTGGATACATACGAGTTTGCCACGTTTGATTGTATATGTATGATGGATCAGTTTTTAGCTCTTGTCCAGTATATGACGTGAGAAAAAAACGGAAAGAAGTGTGATTAAATTTCTAAAGCAATATGGCCTCTTTCGATGTATGCCAAATAATAACTTTGCTAGGAACTGCACAGTAGCAATGGCTGGATATCTGTCAGAACACTAGAATGTCATGAAGACAATTCTATTTCATCACAAATGTGAATGTATAAAATGCTTCTTGCAATTTCTCAATCCTCTTCAATTCAGTGCACCAAACGAATTCTGGCTACATCATAAGGTGGCATTATATAAACAACTAACACAATGCTATAGTGTGTTTGTAAGTTTTCTAAAGAAATCAACTGAGATATTGTTCACAATATTTTTGTGAGCAAACTTGAACATCATCACACAGCTCCTCAACCAATAAGTTCTAGCATTTACAGTTTATTTAACTTCAGAAATTTGAAGGTCTCATAAAGTTGTTTATATAGCCAGAGCTCGTTCTCACAGTTGTGATTTACTTTTTCTGGAACTTAATATGGTTTGCCGAAATGTTTGTGTTTCCCTTTGTTTAAGTGCTCTTTGTTTTGTTACGAACTCACTTTCAAAACCTTTTCCAGACAGAGGTTACAACAGTGATTTGTGGACGAAAAGAATTGAAAACACTAGTAAACATAAGTGGACAACTTGATTCAGTGAAACGTGTGATTTGCATGGATGATGATATCCCATCTGATGCCTCTTCTATTGCATATAACTGGACAATCACTTCGTTCACTGAGGTTGAGAGACTTGGCAGAGAAAATCCTGTTGAAGCTGATTTACCTCTTTCAGCAGATGTTGCAGTTATAATGTATACAAGTGGAAGTACAGGATTACCCAAGGTCAGAAGCATCTTTGAGATGTGTAGCACTTCCAATTTCAATTTCTTGAATCCTTTTACTGGATTGACTGTTCTACATAGTGTTTTAGAATGTCTAAAATATGTTTTCTTTGTTTCTTTTTGTTCCCTTTTATTCTCGTTTATATTGGTTAACTTATTCACTGGGTCCCATAGTTGCCCTCATTTTAAGTTTTAGCCTCAGCTCAAGAAAACTAAATTTTTAGTTCCTGTGCATGCACAAAAATTAGTTTTGATCCTTGTTACTAACATTAGAAAAGAATTTCTGACAGTAAAACTGCTGCAAAAATTATCTGCTGTCACAAAAAAACTAGGTAGGGACTAAAACTTACAGTTTTCTTGTACAGGGACTAAAACCTAAAATGGAGACAACAAGGACCAAATAAGTAGTTTAACCTTTATGTTCTTTTGCTATTTCTTTAATTTTTCTTTTGCACAGGGTGTGATGATGACACATGGCAATGTCTTAGCTACACTCTCTGCTGTGATGACCATTGTTCCTGATATTGGGACAAAGGATATATATCTTGCATACTTACCGATGGCTCATATCTTAGAATTAGCAGCTGAGGTATGTGAATATACTGTTCTTGAAAATATTCCATGAATATTTCTTTTTAAGGGCATTGATATTATTTCCATATTAATTTCTTCTGTTCTCCTTTATTTCATGTTTTGACAAACTTGCGTACGACTTAGAATTTGATGGCAGCTGTTGGAGTTCCTATAGGATATGGATCTCCTTTGACCCTTACTGACACATCAAATAAGATTAAAAAAGGAACAAAGGGCGATGCAACTGCACTGAGTCCAACTTTAATGGCAGCTGTACCGGCAATTCTTGATCGTGTTCGTGATGGAGTGTTCAAGAAGGTACTTTGATTTTATGTGATTGCACTCCTACATTGCACACGTCAAGAGTACATGTATGTTAGAAAGCTAGTTGCATTGTTTAGATGTACTTTTCTATACCGCATATAGAAGAAAACAAAAGAAGGTAAAATGAATTGAGCTTCTTGCATAAGCCAAAATCAATTGATACACTTGACATTTGTGAAAGTTCTAGCCTTTAATTAGCTTCTCCAGAAACTAAGCTGTATAAGTTAATTTTAACTTGAGAAGTTCAATGAATGCATTTTATCTTAGTTTTATCTCTTAAAGCTATTTATAGAGAAGTTTATCCAAACACGGTCTAGTTGGGCGAGATTGAGGACTTAAAACTTAAAAGCTTGTCAATGCAGGTAAATGCAACAGGAGGGTTGCCAAAGAAATTGTTTTATTTAGCCTATGCCCGGAGGCTGCAAGCAGTTAATGGTAGTTGGCTTGGAGCTTGGGGTTTGGAAAAGGCTCTTTGGGATTTTCTTGTGTTCAAAAAGGTCCGAGCTATTTTGGGCGGTCGTATCCGTTTTATACTATCCGGTGGTGCTCCCCTTTCTGGTGATACCCAGAAGTTCATCAACATTTGTCTCGGGTCAGTCTTGTCATTATATATATGCATTATCTTTGAAATAAAAAAATAATTTTTTTTGGAATAAAATAAGCCAAAAAGTGCAGAGGATAAGATATATTCTTGCAAGAAACCTGGAACATTAAAAACATAAAGTTCATGCTAAATATCAAAGACAAATTAACTCAAATTTAGCTAGTCTTTCTACAAAATAAAATAACTGTCAATTGAAAATATTTTACAAGCTAATCAAACGAGAAAGAATTATTCTCCAAAACATAACCATTTACACTAAATTGCAGCATCCGTAGATATGTCAAGTATTAGCTTATCTTTAACTTTGAAGAGATGTTATTGTTGATATTTTAAGGTGGTGTAGTGAAACTTGTGATAAGTTTCGACCATTTATTTTATGATACTGGTTGAGCATCAGAACGTTAAGCCTAGAGGACCGACCAACTTGAGAGTCAGACTTAACATTAGGATGTCGTTCTATCAACCTTCATGACGATTTTTCACAATTTATTTTAGAGAAACGATGTTTTCTTTTTCCTTTGCTAGTTTCATGAAATTGTTTTTGGAAAAAAGTTATTATCTTCTCCCAAAACAATCTGAACCAAACACAAGAAGTCAGAATATTATGAAAGAGTATATAATCTAGATAGGGAGGCTTGCGATAAAAATTTCAAACGTAACTGCTGGAAGTTGTAATTGGCCTTGATAGTTGTCGTAAACAAAGAAAAATGAAACTTTTCTGTGGGTCAGCATTTTCCTTTCAAAAATCCATGTATTGTTATGCGTAGAATGGCCTTCTAAAGGATAAATTACTTCATTCACTTTTGAGTGTTCGACGAAAGGAAATATTACTAGTTTCTAGTCTAGTGCTTTTGCCTTTTGCGTTTTCTTTAATATATTTTGTCATATTTAAAATTTATGGTCATATTCAGTGCTCCAATTGGTCAAGGATATGGTCTTACAGAGACTTGTGCTGGTGGGACATTCTCTGATGTTGATGATACTTCTGTTGGTCGTGTTGGACCACCTCTTCCGTGCTCATTTATTAAGGTAATTATAGATTTAATCAATTTACTTCATTCAACTTGAATGCCACTTTTTTATTTTTGCTTATGGGGAGGGGAGTAATGTCATAGTATGGTATTTGATCCTATGAACTCTTGCAAACTACTCAAACATCACCATAAGCCCCCTCCCAATGACTTTACCTCGAGATCTTACACAAGTACTAATTTTCATACTGTTATTTAATGGAATCATACTTCCCAATTAGCTTTGGAGAAACTCTTTGTAACTTACATCATGACGCACTATAAGCATAATTAATCTACCTTTCTGACTTAAGATATTCCATTATATACATTCGATAAGATGGACGATTGTCTAGGACATAGATGAATATATAAGATTGGAGGAATGAATAAAGATTGAAGCTCGGCCAAGAATATTAATAAGATGGAGAAGAGGTATAAGGAAGACCGAGAAAATTTGGAAATGAGACTATTAAAATGGTGGTTAGATCTAAATGGTTTTCTGAAGACTTTTTTTGACATAAACTATTCGTTGTTTTATGTATGGTTCCTCACCCTATTACGAAAAGGCTTTTGTTGTAGTTGTAGACCATTATATTAGCAAATAATATGCAAACTATATTTCTTCCTTGGAGGAGTGTTGGCAACTCACTCTCTTGTACTACTTTATTATATTTTAAAATTGATTGAAAACTATAAATTCAGGAGATAGACTAATTAAGAAGTGACATCCACAAAAATCTGTGATTTCTAATAAATTTCAATCAATAATAGTGTCTCCATAACAGTGTTTGCTTGCTTTATCTTCTTGCTTTTGGAGTAAATGGTAATTTACTATGGTGTCAACTAGAGATGCCCAGTTTAGATCATTAAATTGTGCTGTGTACACCGCGTACTCATTTCCAAGGAACTGCAAGAGCAGAGGGCAGAACATCCTCTGACTAGAGACCCGAAAAGCACAATAATAACAAAACAACAAAAACAAACTGATCAACCAATTGCAATTTACCAACTTCAACTTTTGACCTTGCTACACTAATCATGAGAAGCGACACAAAACAACCGTACAATTATACTTGGATAACAATTATTGATGGCGACCATTCAACACGGTGGTGTATATATGCATGGCTTACCTGTCTTCAGTAAATCTTGTGAAGTCACGTTATGTAAAATTTCTTAGCATGTGGACAAATTACCAGAATAGGAAGGTTGTTCTTTCTATACTCATTTTACCATTTTCTTTTCACAAAAGGTTTTGTTTATAACCATTGTTGCGTTGATTTTCTACCGTTTTTAACTACTAATCTAGTCTCAAGTAACTTATGAGCATGTACCTTTTCTTAAAGTTTTTTGAAAAATATTTCTGGTGTTACTGTATCCTATTTGAACCAATAGAGTTTAGTGGTAGGAGATTTGAGATGTATGCATGGGGTCCTAGGTTTTATTCACATAAAAAGTTGACGTATCTGAGGTTTGTACTTTATGTAAATTTCAAATTAGAAAATATTTTCATATCTATCCATAAATGCACTGTTTGGGTGTTTTTAAGTGTTACCTATATACTTTACGACTTTATGGAGGCTTTCTCACAATTCCAAAGAGGATGTATTGGATATCAACTGTTTCCTTGTTTTCTTAAATCTTATTATCATAACTGATTCGTAGCTTGTAAAGTTTGATAGAAATAGGTAGAATCTATGATCTTCCTTGTATAATGGTGCAATGTAAAGGGGCCTCGAGATTGAGTCATCGTCATGTATTTTCTACTATAGATATCTAATCATGGCAGTTTACTTTTCTTTCTGGTATCCGTGATAGAGTATTTCTCATGAACATTTGTTTTTCTTATCACAGCTAATCGACTGGCCTGAAGGTGGATATTTAATAAATGACTCACCAATGCCCCGTGGAGAAATTGTAATTGGTGGTCCAAATGTCACTCTCGGGTATTTCAAAAATGAAGAAAAAACAAATGAATCATACAAGGTTTGTTTCGACGGTCTTATCTTATTTTTCTTTGGGGGGAAGAGACAAACTGGGATTATGTATCACTTCTGATTTTCCATTTTTGCCGTAAAAGTTCTGATTAGTCAATTTGAAAGATATCTATGTCTGTCTGTATTTTTTTGCACATTTTTTTTATGTGGGGGGAGGAAGAGAATTAATTTGTACTTCTGTTGTGAAGGTTGATGAAAGAGGAATGAGGTGGTTTTACACTGGTGACATTGGGAGATTTCATCCAGATGGATGCCTTGAAATCATTGACCGAAAAAAGGACATTGTTAAACTGCAGCATGGAGAATATGTCTCCTTGGGAAAGGTATATATAATACTTCTGTTTTTTTTCTTTTATTTTAAAGGAAGAGCTGTGTTATTGAAAGGACCACTAGTACTTTTATTGCTAGGCTCTCTTTTTAGAGTTATTAGTGTTAGCAATAAACTCTCAAACCTGCTCTTTCTAACACTCATTCCGCTGTTCGTTAAAACTTTTTGGGAACTAAAGAATCAAGATAGGGATTCATTAATGTGAAAGTGAGAATCACTAAAAATTTGTAATTTTAAAAAAATAAAGCCAATAGTAGAAGGTTTGTTAGAGAATGTGTTACTGGTACTACACTGGAGTTAAAAGTGTAAGGGGAAATTCAAATTCTAAGAGTATCCTAATCTTAAAATAACTTAATAAAATAATACTCCATTCTTAGAAATTAAAATTCTCATCTTTATGTTGTAGGTATTAGGCATATTTTTCAACAACTTTGTAGCATGCACCATTCTAAAACATTTTCCTATATGACAACCTTATTAAATACAGGTTGAGGCAGCTCTTATTGTTAGCCCCTTTGTGGACAATATTATGGTTCATGCTGATCCTTTCCACAGTTACTGTGTGGCACTTGTGGTGGGTTCTCAGTCCACATTGGAGGAATGGGCTTCAGAACAAGGAATTTCATATATCAATTTTTCAGATCTGTGTGCAAAAGAAGAAACTGTGAAGGAGGTGCATGCATCACTTGTAAAGGTATGCCTAGTTGTCTAAGTTCTCTTAACAACTGAGTGGTAATGATTAGGAATTAATGTCGCTTTTTGGAAAGTACACTTGTCTAAATCAACAATACATTATAGAGTTCAAAGTTAACTAAAGCAACTTTTGAGATTAACTTTAGAGTTGCATCCAAAATTATCTCGGGCTTGTCTCTTGTTCAAACAAGCATAGAGGCAAATTTAGAAAACAAATCACGTCGCACCATATTTTGTACAACGAAAAATGTGGAATGGTTAAAAGTTGCAACTTGGATTTCACTTGCTCTCCACACAAATTTTGCCCCCTACTGTTGCATGTAATGTAACTAAGTTTAAATTTATTTTGTAACCTCTACCACTAGCAACTTTTTGATCCCACTTAATTTTACCTCCTTTTTTTCTGTCCTCTACTCAAACAACCATAACTTCCATGGATACATAAGTGATTTTAGTGAGGGCAAGGGACTAAGCAGGGCCACTTTTGCATATGAATGATATATCTTGTTCAATGTCTTGAAAAGCTTTTGTCATCGGGAAAATAGTGATCCTCCATTTATAAACGGGTTGTAATTGTGTGTTTATTCTGACCATGACATTGACATTTCATTCCGCTATCCTCTATCCTTGACTTAGATCATGACAATAAAAAGGATCAATCGAGATGGCATTTTCTAATTTCTGTGTGGTTCAAGAAAACAACAAATAATTTTATGATAAAGAATGAAGTGGATTGCAGTGTAGGGATAATGAAACATAAATGATTACGATATCCAAAGAAGCATAAAAGAAGGCAAATACTAACTAGTTTTTAAGGTCACAGGTTTTGAAAGTGGAAAGTTTCTTTCATCGGATTATGTAAAAATACGTTTTTATATGATTTTCGATAGAAACTTTCGTGTTTTTAATTCCTGGACATTAATGGTACTGGTTAGCAAAACCGTTAATAGAAAGCTTAGAGAGTTGAGAAAAGATTTACACTGGAAGTGGTTATCGTTGTAAATTGCAATAACATTGGCATTTCATGAGAAAAGTGAGAGTAACTAAAATGCCAAGGCGAAGTTATAAGATTTTGCTTGTGGTCTAATATACATTGCTATGTAGATTTATATATAGCTGGTGTTTCATCATTTTTATATATTTATATAGATTTATTGATGTTTACCTATATCAATTTTTACTCCACATGACATGTTAGTAAGGTCATAGAGAGATAAGCATGCATGTTAGCAAAGGTCCCTAGAAGGAAGGCAAAGGGATCCATATTAGGTTGTAAAGTTCATTTCTAACTTGATATTGGCACTTGATTTTATATCTTGTAACGTACGTTACACCAAAGATGTCCCACTTAGTTCCCTATTATTAGTTCTGTTTGGCGTAAGTCAAAAGAAAAGGGTCTGCACTTTTTCTAGCATGGATGCATATATTCGTTGAATCAACATGACATGTGTTCCTTCTTTTGTTATCTTAGTCTGTGAACGAGTTATGCTATTCTTAGAACATTTTCTTTAAAACTCAATTTGTATCCCTTTTTATCAAATCACGCATCTCATCTCGTTTCTCACTTCTCTTCCTTTTTTAACTCACATAATTGTATATAATATTGTGAAAATATTAAGAATAGAATTTCTGTTAATGAAACTATTGGCAGGAGGGAAAGAAGGGTCATCTGGAGAAATTTGAGATTCCTGCAAAAATTAAATTGCTTTCTGACCCATGGACCCCTGAGTCTGGCCTTGTCACTGCTGCTCTCAAACTCAAGAGAGAGGCCATAAAAAAGACGTTTGCTGAAGAACTTTCAAAGTTGTATGCTTCATAGGCTAAGGACACCACTAAGCTTTTATCATTTGCATAGGGCAGGGTTGAGGTAATAGAGGTTTTGTATTTTTTTTGTTGTTAATCATTTTATTTTTTCCATTTGATGTTTATCATGCAAAGTGAGGCTTATTACGTCCAGAAGGTCAATACGTTGAATAATTGAATTTACTGAAGTAGTGACACTATGAAATGAGTTTTTATCAGACATTATTGTTGTATCAATTTTCCAATTATAGAGTTACTTATGAGTAACGGAAATTCAATATTATGTTTATTTGTCCCTTTTCCCTTCTACAAAAGGCATCCTGATTCCGCTAAATCAGATGGAAGGAAGAAAAATGTTAAATGAAGACTTTTAATACTTTGAATTTAACTTTAATTTGGTTAGCCTCGCCTACATAAAGAAATGTTGACTAGATTGACAATTCATTTATTTGAAGAATTTAGAAATCTGTAAGGTAAAATGAATTCTTTAGATAAAGAAAATCATATGTAAGATAGAAAGCTAGCAAATCAACACTTTACACTCAAGAAGAATATGCTTTTACTGTTGGATCATACTAAGAAAGAGAAATACAACAGACAATTTTTGAAAATTTTCTAGAGAACAATTCAATCCTTGTATGAGATTTCAAATGAAAAGAAGTTATTAAGTATAAAACAAAAGTATTTACAAGTGTAGTTTCAGCACCGATTAAAAGTCTTTTGAATTCTGTGAAAAAACCAAGAGAGTTTGACATTTGAAAAATTCTTTAGTACTTAGATCAATTTGAAAACAACTCAGTTTTTTCACTCTAGATATTTTAGATTTTTGTAATGATTGATAAAAGATATTTAAGACTAAATCAAATGTTAAATTTATAGAGTTTTCAAAAAGTTATTTAAAAATTGATTTAGAAACATTTAATTAATTATTTTAAGTTGTTAATAAATTATTCTAAAGCAAAACTTAAATTTAGTAAAAAACACTATCTATTTTAATTGATTATATTCGTGACTAATCAATTAATCTGTTCTTCATTATTTTTGGAAAAACTTAAAGACCATATTAATTGATTATTGATTTTGTTAATCAATTATTCTTATGTACTAGTTAAAAACACGTTGGTTTGTTATCTGTTTTAATCTATTATCAAAATTGATAATCGATTATTTTGTTTTAGAAATATATCAAGAACAAATTAATTGATTATATAAAAACTTTATTGATTAAATTGAAATTAAAGCCTTTTTCAAAACATTTTAACCTTTTAACTAAATCCTTTTTAAAACATGTTTTATGATTAAAATTGAGTATTAAGCTGAAGCACTAGTGATTCACCTTGTGTGCAAGACTCAAACATATATAACGAAAGTTATTGTAGACAATAAATCTCCAACACCATCCTCAAATACCATCATTAAAACTCACTTCTCTAAACTCTTATAGAAAGCATGACTTAGCTTTTATACTTCAAGTCCTCAATCATCTTTGTCAACTTCATGGATCAAACATTGTGTATGTTGACGGGAAGATTAAATGGAAAGCTTTTATATTTTCAAGTTCTATCTTCTCTTCATAAGGAAACATTTAAAAAATAAGTACTAAAGACGTGATTCAATTATGTCAACACCCAATTTCGTTCGGATAAATAAAATTATTCCAAAATATAAAACAATATAAAATTAAAATAAAATGTGTGTTATTATTTAAATAAAAAATAGATTTTTGGTTCCATTCTATTTTATGAATAAAGTTAAAATAAAATTCGTAAAAAGGGAAAAAATGTAAAGAAAATCAGTTTATTAAAAATTTGTTAAAAAAATAATAATAATAAAAATAAAATTGTCATTAAAGTGTTGCCATGTCACATTCTCTCTCTTTTTGCTTGCCTTTTCTGATGCCCATTAATGATACGAAAATTAATTGAAAATAAATTTAAAAATTTTAGAAAGACTAGAAATTTGAATGGTTGATCTGATTATTATTCTGATTAATTGCAAATGATTCTGCTTCTTAATAGTGATTAAATGTTGATGATTTTCAATTAAATGCTGATTGTCTAATAATTGGTGCATTTTCTTTTTGAATTGTTATGCTCATCCTTTTTATTTTACAAGGCTACATTTGGTTAATGTTCTAAAATATTAATTAGATGATTTGTTTTATTTTTCGAAAAGTAAAAAAATAATGATAATAAATATATATTTCAAAATAATAATAATATTAAAATAAAAAAAGGTTTAAGTATCTATTAAAATAAAAAAAAGGTTTAAGTATCTATTTCTATTGTTGTGTTATTTAGGTTGCTTTCAATAAATGTAAAAATGGAAAAAACAATAAAGAAAAAATGAATTAAAAAATAGTAATAAAATGTTTCAGCCACATTATATGGTACAATTCTGCCCATTTTTCAGTCTGTGTTGTCCTTGGAATTTAAGAGTCAGTTGGTGTCATAAGTGGGGATAATTAGGAATTAATAGATTTGAATCTGGATTAAAAGAGAATAATCAATTGGCAGTTCACAAATTATAATTAAGTGGGAATAATTAGGAATTAAGGGATTTAAAATTTGAATTAAGAGTGAACTGACTAGAATTAGTATAAATATGCATAGTGAGCAAGTGGATACACACGCGAAAAAAGACAACAAGAATCACAGTGCTGAAAAATTAGTCGGCATCTAGAGTCATCGAAAGCAGGAGGAGAAAAAGTTCGAAGTTCTTGAAGTAGTGCTTCAACGGGTAAGTTCGGATCTATCATTTTTTATATATGTATATATAATTTTGATTGCTTATTTGATTCTTTATTGTCCTATAATTCAACCCTTATTTCTTTGATTCGTGTTAAAACATGTTGTTTAAGGATCTTCAATCGATATATTTTGGTTGCTCACTTGATTCCTTTATTATCTCTTTATGTAATATGATTGTTTGAGAGTTTTTACATCTTGATATTCAATCCTTTTTGCTTTGATTCGTCTAAAAATAAATATAAAAAAATACAAGACCTTTTTTATTTCTCAAACAAAATATAAAATTTTCCTAAAAGTTTAATGAATAATTAATTTTTTGGGAGAAAGTAAAAAAATAATAATAAAGTGATGTTGTTTTTGTGAAACAATTTTCAAAAATCATAAAAAGGTAAAAATTTTCAGTAAAAAAGAAAGAAAGAAAAATGGAAAAGTTTCTAAACAACTTTAAAAATCATTGAAAAAATAAAATATTGTTCAAAAATAGAAAAACTAAAAATTTTCAAAAAAAGGGTAAAGAATATAAAATATTACTTGATTTTTTGGAAGAAATAAAAATATAAACCTAGTAATAATGATAATAAGAAAATTGATAAAAACAATGTTTTGGGCTTAATATTTTTATTATATTTTATTTCTATGTCATTTACATTTATTATTTAAATCAATTATTTAGTTTTTATTCAATATTCTGTAAAAAAAAAAGAAATATATACTGAAGTTATGAACAAAGGGGTAGCGTGTGGTACTGGTACTCCATGCCACATAAATAATGAATATCAAGTTTTATTTTATTTTAATTATGTTTATATGTATATTTGTATTCTTTTTTTCCTTTCCTTTAACATAAATAAAAGCGGGTTAGGTAGAAGAATTAAAAGAAAAAAATATTTTTATTAACAAACTTTTAAAAAAAAAAATAAAAATATTATATTCCAAATAATTTAAAAAATAATTAAATAATAATAATAAACAAAGCATTTTAAAAAAATAATAAAAATATTTAATTTCAATGAAAAAAAATGAAAAAAAGTTTT
>Ga0209700_101441_pt1 | contig 49346 bp, 22 predicted proteins | sample SiratroredBW_FD_187528 | JGI IMG/M metagenome (GOLD analysis project Ga0209700, IMG submission 187528) | Root nodule microbial communities of legume samples collected from California, USA - Siratro red BW (SPAdes) (version 2) | ecosystem: Host-associated > Plants > Roots > Nodule | place: USA...
ATCTTAATTTCACTTGTTAGGCTTTAGATTTGCCAAAAATTATTGAAAAAAAATCCAGATCAAAACAAAAGAAAATTTTTCTAACTCAATAAATTCAATGATTGTTGAAAAAGCATTTGATTTATAGCAAAAGCAAAAAAAAAAATGATGATGAAAAAAAAAATTAATCAAATCAAAATTTTGACACATTAAAGCACACATATTCATTCATACATGCATACATTCAAACAATCAAAAATTTCAAGTTTTCATGGATACATGCATACATTCAAACAATCAGAAATTCAAAGTTTTCATGCATTCTCACATGCATACATTCAAGCAAGCAACAATTCAAAGTCTTCATGCATTCATACATGCATTTTCGATGTTGATCAAATTAGCCAAAGTTGTTTTCTCCAAAGATAGAAGACCCTCTCTATACAAGGTCTGGAGTGTAGATACGGTGATCCTCTCGATACAAGATTCCGTTCTCATGATCTTTGGTTTGACCTGCTGGTACAAAGTTAACCTTAAGTTTGCAATGATGATCCGTGATCCTCTCGATACAAGATCCGGCCTCACATTTAGTTTCTCAGCATTAGTGATCCGTGATCCTCTCGATACAAGATCCAGTCTCACATTTAGTTTCTCAGCATTAGTGATCCGTGATCCTCTCGATACAAGATCCAGTCTCACATTTAGTTTCTCAGCAGTAGTGATCCGTAATCCTCTCGATACAAGATCCGGTCTCACATTTAGTTTCTCAGCATTAGTGATCCGTGATCCTCTCGATACAAGATCCGGTCTCACATTTAGTTTCTCAACAATAGTGATCCGTAATCCTCTCGATACAAGATCCGGTTTCACATTGTATTTTTCGGCTATGATGATTCGTAGCCCTCTCGTCCTGAAAAGGTCAAGGTTATGTCGTCATTTTATTTTTTGTTTCCTTTTAAGTTTTAAGCTTCGGAAAATATTTTCATCGCGGACAAAATCAGTTATTTCTATCTTTACTTATCTTTTACTCTAAAAGCTTGGAAATTTCAATTTTCAAAGTTATTAAGTAAAAGTTAAGTAAAGAGGGGCAGCTGTTAATACCCGATTTTATTCGGGCAAAATATACCAATAAATTTTTTATTAATAATTAATTTATTCAATTTTTGTAGATGCTTTAATCACAAAAAAAAAGAAATAAATAAAATTGTTTTTAAATTAAATTAATTGAAGTTTCTTGGTAAAATAAAAGAAATGTTTTAAAAAAAATAATAATAATTGAATTTTTAAATAATTAAAGGTTAATTGTTTTTTTTCTAAAAAAAAAAGAAACTAATTAAAGAATTAAAAAATACTAAATAAAATTGTTTGCCACGTGGCAAGCTAGGAGTTGAGAGCTTTTTGGGCCACGTGGCAGGCTATGAATGGAGAATTTTGGTTTAGTGGAAGAATGGAAATTTGGTTGGCACATGAGAGAGAGAGGAGGAAACGGCAATTAGTTAAAAGGTGGTAAAAAAGTGGTTACGGAAAAAAGGATACGAAAAGGAGAAATTGGATTGAGAAGTTTTTGGGAGTGGATTGAGAAGTTTTTGGAAGAGGAAGAAGTTGGAAAGTTTGGCAACGGAAGGTGATCCTCGAGAAGAGAGGCTGGTGTACCTGAAACTGGCGCCTAGACCAACCAGGCCACCTTGACTTCTCTATTACATTCTCCCAAAAATAGATTTAAATACCTATTAGTGCTGGTTTTCCGAATCAGCATCTTCCTCTATCGATTCCTCGTCACCTTGCCTCCGCAACGGTCAAAGAACCCACCCCCTTGCACCGTGAACCACTATCCTAACCGTGAGCCTCCCTACCACTAACTATGAGGCTGTCGTGGAAGTTCCAGGGTAATGAAAATGGTGAGCAGTACAACGCACAAATCATGACAGCGAAGGTGCCCATTACTATACTGAACCAACCTTTTTGCCTCCACCATCATTGTCGCACTCACGACAGCCACCACCGTTGACGGTGGCGCCGCCATTGGCGACGCCAACGGTCGCCACCACCTTTTGCCTACACTGTGCCTCCAAGAACAGCACCCAAATCCTGCCTGCACCGTGCCTCACGAGTACCCCTCAAGGCGCCACACGTGCGCTGCTAACCCTAATGGGTTAGTGGGGGTGCTTCCTGCACCTCCTGTATTCTATCCTGCACCCTAACACCCCTCAATCCCCAAATTACCCTTGTCATCAGTTGGGTGGAATGTATTTTCTGCACTCCCTGTATTCTAGCCTGCACCTTAACATCCCTCAATCTCCAAATTACCCTTTTCATCAGTTGGGTGGAATGTATTTTCTGCACCCCCTGTATTCTAGCCTGCACCTTAACATCCCTCAATCCCCAAATTACCCTTGCTATCAGTTGGGTGAGATTTGTCACCTACACCCCATATTTGCGCTTGCACCCCTCACTCTCAACAATTCTAAAACTGCCCCAGCTATAAGTTTTTTTTTAGTGAGGATTACTTACTGCACCCCCATGTTTGCGTTGCACCCCCATTCTTACCATACCCAAAATACCCTCAGTAGTTAAGTGGATTCTCTTATTATTGGAATTACTTGCTGCACCCCTATTAATTAATAACTGTGCATACTAATATTTTGAAATACAAAATTGCCCCTAATTTCGTCTAAAAGCTTTAGGATTTTAACATGAGGTTATTTCCTTTAAAACTTATTTCTCAAATAAAATTTGTTTTAATTCCAAATGACCATTCGCATCATGCGGGATTCCCTTTTAAAAAATAATAATAATAATAATTCTTAATTTAAGTTCTAAATGACCGCACGCGTCATGCGAAACTTAATTTAAGGAGTTTTAATTTTAATTTGGATTATCAAAAGGTCGCATGCGTCTATGATATTCTTAAATGAAATTCAATTTTCAAAAATAATAAAATATATAAAGTTTTAAAAAATAATAATGTCAAATTCTCAAAACAACTCAACTGTCTTTTAGAACTACGTAATCCCTGATTCTTCACCCCTATGGATGTCGATACATAGGAGCAAGGTCAATCCTTGTCGGGTCCTTTAATTTAAAAATTTTTATTTTGTTATTGTTTATCTTTTGCTTTTGGGAAAATAAACATTTAGTAAACCACATTTGATTTTGCTAATTTGATTTAAGGTACTGTCTTAGGACAGGCGCTGTGGGGGTACTAATACCTTCCCCACGCGTAACTGACTCCTGAACTCTTTTCTGATTCACAGACCATTTCCTTTTCCTTTTTCGTGGTTTTTCCATAGTTTTCCATAAATAACTATAGTGGCGACTCCATCTCTTTATTTTCACAATTTTTCCTATACTTTTTTGGATCGTCGTCTCCCGTCGTGATTCCGGTCATGACAGAAAGTATAGTTTTGGTGATTGTCATTTTTCTAGAGGTTGCAATATTTGCAAGTTAGACATTAATCATGCAAACTTTCCATTATGGTGGTTGTTGGATAAGTCATTCATATTAGATTATTGCTTTAGTGGAATTGGTAGAGTTTGGAGTTGTAGAAGAGCTTGCATTGGGTGAGTTTATAAGTCCCATAATTTCTTTTTGTATATCTCATTAACTTGACATATAGTTCAATTATTATACGAAAAAAAAGAGAACTTACAAGTTCACAATTGAGATATATCGTCATCAATTAATATCTGAACAACATCATAACTAATTAAATCATGGTCCATGAGTCGAGGTTCACAGTAATAAAACTTCTTTAATATTATTTGATCGAGAAGTCCTAAAGATGATGGAAGCATCTCTATAGTAGTGAAAGACTAAAAAAATTATTAAATTTTCCCAAGTTTCTAAGAAGAAACTCACACTTTTTTCCTAGTAGAATACTCCCACTTTAAAGACCTTTGAAGAACAAGAAGAAGAAAGCATGATAGCAATTCAATTCAAGTTCAATTCAAAGATGAGTGTACAAGGGGATAATGGGGCTTATTTATATATCATAACCCCCTTACTTTTCATATCCTAAAGACTCTGCGACTTAAAAACAAAGCAAAAGGCAATTGCAAAGTGATGTCAATGTGTTGAACCTACAAAGCTAGTGTCTCCAAAATGTTAGCATTAATTGAGTTGATTATTTGATGAAGTCAAGTGTAAGAAAAACTTGAAACTGTGTTTATTTAGAATTAGTGTGTTAGTGTGTGTTGATGATTCACGTGCATGCATCACAAATTAGTAGAATGTGTGCTAAAAGTTTTTAAAATTAAACTATAACTAATTGATTAATGTTTGTAAGTAAAAATGGTTTATTGACTTTTATAAAGAATTGTTTCTCAAAATCAATAAGCTCAAAATCCTTTTTTGTAAAATAAATTGATTTTCAATTAATTGTTTATACTAAAGTATAACTAATTTTCTAATTGTTTGTGAAAAACATCTGAATTAAAAAGAAAGGGAGATTTTCATAAAGAGAGAAAACTGAGAACATTTCTGAAAAATAACAAAGAGCATTCTTCAAAAGGTTAATGAATTTTTATCAAGAGGAATTCAAGAAAGAATTTCTTAGAGGCTTTTTTCTCTAATTTGAGACAAGGAAGTTTACTGCAACCTATTTTTAGTCAGATTGTCGTTAGAATTGGTTGCAGACTTTTGTGTAATTCATTTTCATTGATTATATAGGTTTTTAGTCTACATTTGAATATGTTTTTCATCTATAGAGGTGCAGTAGGGTGTTGCACAATATCTTGGTGAATCTTGCAGGGTGCAAGATTGATAATTTGGTATTGGGATGGTTCATCCATTGTACTAAGGACTCTAGGTTTTAAGTCCAAGTTGTTGGCATGGAGCCATGATTAGGTTGAACCATGAAAGGTCGGGTCGTGCTTCATGCTCAGCCTATACCCGATGAGAATGATTATAGAGGTACATGTCCTCATCTAATAGTCGAGCTAAGCGTAAAGGCTCTTTTAAGGGTGGTTTGGCTTTTAGATACTTTTCATGTTTGTGATAGTATAGTTATGAGATCCTACTCTCACGAAATTGAAGGCTTCTTGCAGTAGTTTGGGCTTTCAATTGAGCATAGAGCTCTAATGTGGTGTAATCGTCAATGTCTAGCAAATTCATCAGTTGGTTGTGTATCCTCTATTGAAGAAATTTTTATTAACAGTTGAACACCATTTGTCATGAGCAGTTGCAATTCACTTTCTACGACACTTAGCCTTAGAGTTGCTTTCAATTATATATGTTCAGCATCTACATCACATAACCCTGGCAGGTTCATTCTTAGACGGGATCAAGGCATTGATGACCATTAGAGTTTCTTCATCTAATGTGAGCTCGATAGAGGAAAGCATGAGTTTCTTTGTGTGTTTAGGTTTGAGAGGAGGAGTTGGCCTTTTGCACTGAGCGACAAGCTTTCATTTGTCGATAAGTGTTTAGCTAGGGTTTTCCTTAAACAAAAGTTTTTGGGAGTCTTAGGTAGGTAAATGTAAGGTTGTTCATGAAGGTGGTACAGTTGAAGAGGAAATGGGGGTATGCATTTTCATCTTAGCAGACGGTGTGGAGTCTTTGTATATGTGCTTGGAAAGCCTACTGAGAGTAGTTTCCACTTCATTTGATATGTACATCTTTGTAAGAATGGAGTTCCATTCTTCACCATGTTCATTGGTTGGCAGCTTTTGATACCAAATGACATACAAACTACGGATGGCAAATGCACCCGTCCCTATGAGTATTCTCCAAATACATCCCGATTTTGACTGGAAATGCCCACATTGATTTAGTATGAGTATGGATAATATCCGATTTTTAAATTATGTACAGGGTCAAGATGGGTATGTACATATTTGTCCCATCTTGTCCCCATACTCATCCTTATACATCCTCGTTTTAAATTACTAAAACACCTTTAATTTATTAGGTAATATAAAAAACTTATATTAAATTTTCTGTGGTCCTTAGTTTCGTAAAGTATTTTTAGGTCATACATTTGATCATTTTTACTCTTTTCTTATAATTATTTGACCTCTAGTCAATTGTTATTTAATATTCTCATTTGATATTTATACAATTACAATTTCTTATCTTATATTTGACACTAGAAAAAAAATGTACATCCTTTTGACATTAAATACTTGATAATATCATGTTTTCTTAGTTGATTTTATTTTTAAAAAAATTATTTAATTAATATATAAAATAGTAAGAGGACATATACGAGCATAGACATGGTTACGAACATATACTTGCTTCCCGAACATATACTTGCTTCCCGATAGGGATAGAGATGTGGATGAGACAAAAATTCATACCTATTCGGTACAGGAATGAGTATCAAGATTAAATTTTACTTTGAGGATATGGATGGGATAGTCAAATCTACACCCCCTGCCCCATTCCCAACTCTAATACAAATGTGCGATTCAGAAAATAACATGCAATAGGGAGGAATATGAGTCTTACTCCTCTTTTGTGGAAACATGTCCTTGAATGTGGTCTCCCAATGCTCCTGAATGAGAGACAATAGGTTCATAGGTTCCGCTTGCAACAGATGAAACAACATGAATCAATCCTTGTTCGAAACATAGTCCCAAAAATCGATGGTGGTAATACAATGTTAAAAAGGATGTTGTGAATCACCCTTCCCTAGGATAGTCGGTTTGAGCTTTTCAGAAGGCTCGTTGATTTAACATTTGTTCCATATGTAGGTTGTGGCACACTATACAATAATGTGTCCAACTCTTCAATATATAGGTCATCATTCCACTAGTTTAAGAATGATGGATTTTCCTCTTTCAGACTTCCTAATTTGGCAATGTTGGATGTGGAGATCTTTACCTTCTTCCCAGTGACTTTTCCCTCAAAGTCGTCGTCATTCACTAACTGAGCATTTGTCCATAACCAAATTTAGGTTTTGTGGTTCCAGGGGTTCCTTAGGACAAGGAACTTTCCCAATCAACTAGACCAAACATTTTCTGTATATGGTAGCTAGCACACATCGAATTGGAAAAGTTCATCACCTTCCACACATATTAACTATGGTTCTTAAATCATTAGCATCACCTTCTTAGTGTTACAAATAGAGGAGTCTTCTCTACTATCTTCTTGGTTGTCATTTGAGTTTTGCGACTAGGGTTTAAACGAGAGAGAGAGAGAGAGAAAAGAGAATTCAAAGGTTTAAACATTTCTTTCGAGAGTGTATGTGTGCAAAGGAATACTTGTGTAATATAGAAATGTTTCTCCTTGAAAGATAAAAGTTAAAATTGAGGTGATGATTATGTTTCCTTCGGCGACATGGGTAGATGTGGCATCACGCATCCTTAATTGCAATCAAACAATTGTTCTATGATAAGACACTTTGATTGTTGTACATTACAGGCTTTTCTGTTTCGCCATAAATACCTTTTAATATGTTTAATATTTTCTAATGATTAATCATTAAAAAGTTGTTGTTATATATAGACTCAACAAACACAATAGTATACTTAAAACGATTTCATCATCTAGTCAAAGTTATTTAAATACATTTTTGCTATAGACAAAATAAGACAATAAATCTTACTGTTTGAACGATTTTGAAATCATCTAAGAGCATTTTATAGAATTTATGTAGGAAAGATATTGAGTCTAGGAACCTAAACTTTTAGTCCTTTATGTATGCCTATCATCAAATAATGATTGTTTATCTTCATCTTTTGCATTTTTTGTTCACCATAGCTGTAATAAAAATAATGAATTCCTTTGGTTCCTTTCTTATTATCATTAGGAAACTTTGTCTTGTATTGACACTTAACATTGAAGTGTCCATGTTTACTACAATGAGAAAAATGAGCTCTTTAACTTTTTAAAAAAATACTTTGTTAAGATATTTTCTACTCTGGAGATCATACCTAGGCCAAACTTATCTAACAGCATGCCTAGAAGTAGAGAATAAACTATTTAGAGATTTAGAGCTCTCTGGAAACTTCTATTTTACTTACAACATGTCATTTTTTCTTCTAGTATTTTTATTTTTTCTACATCTCTTGACGCTATAGTTTGTTCTAAGGTGAGTGTTCTCTCATTAGTTGCAATCTTTTCCTTTTTGAGCTTGTTATTTTCAAAGAGCAAAACTTTAAATTTTTGAACGACATTGATATGACTTGTGCTTTGAATGGATCTACTTGGCATACGAAAGTAATAAACATTCATACAATATTGAATAAGCACACACACTATGTGTGTAGTATGAGGTTAGTTTAATTCTATGTGTGTATCATTTGAGCATATTAATACTTTTTTAAATATAAAATAAGATAACATAGTGTTGCATCATCTAATAAATAAAATATTTACATCTTACATGATTTGTTTATTGAACTAATGTTGTTGTCTTACGAGCGAAGCATGACTATACTTTACACTTAACTTGTTTTCAACACTTAATCAAAATTATGAGTATTGAACTTTTTTTCAAATACAGTCCCACACCCTAAATGAATGTGAAAAAGAAAAATAACACGTAAAAGATCCCAAAATCTAATACTTCTACTCTTTCCTCATTAATGTTATCTATAATATAATAATGATAAATACAATTCAATTTATAGACACCGAGACTTAAGTATGATTTATTAATAATTTTTCCATGATTAAGAATCTTTATATTAAATATTTCCTACAAACCATGTAGAAGTGTACCATAACCATTTAATAGAAAAAGAATTAAGCTCGTGTAAGAATTGATTTGTACTTCTTTCTACTAATATAAAGTCATTAATGGACTAGCTTTTCCATGTAATGATGACACATGTAAATTTTTCCTTCAATTGAGATTGTCTTTATATTTATATATAATTATAAAACATACAATGTAACAGTAATAATTTGTTTATACAAAACATAAAAAATAAAAACTAAGATGCTCCAAATATACGATAAGATGAATAAGATTGTTACAGTTGAAACTTAATATTAAGTCTAAAGGTATTGTTAACGCACATTAATGATAACAAGAAGAAAATTGCCATCTATATTGTTTGATGAAACTAACAACCAAAAGAATGAAAATTTTGCTGCAATACTTATTTTATTATTAATTATCATAATGCAACAATAGTTCTTTCAATTCAAAGTATTATTGCTTTGACCCTATGGTGAAGTTAGTGCTAATTTCCCACTAATACACTTTCAAAACAAACTTGCTCAACATAATTAGACCAAAATGTTATTGCAATAACTAAGCACAGTTACCTAAATATGTTGTATATTTAAAGATTTGAGCACTGAATTTCGAGTCAAAAACTTGTCTGCTACAACCAGCTTCAACCCTGATTCTGAGCCATATACGGGAAAGATGCCAAACTCTTCTATACTTTGTTCACCATTTTCAAATATAAATGTTATGTTGCTGAAGAAATGGCCATGCACTTCAGTTATTGTATCAAATTCATTGATGTCATGATAGATATACAGCACATGATTCGAAGTTAAACTTTCGTATTCCAACAGTCTTTGGAGCCTGCCAACCCTTGTGCCATCTTGATAAACAGAACATGAAACTTCACAATGCAAGAGTGACCCCTTAGAGAGAATGATGCAATAAATGAAACCACACAATTCAGTTTTCCAAAGATAAGGAACAGTTATTGAAATCCCTATTGTGTGAAACACACACTCATCAATCACATGGTCTCCAGGAAATAAATACTCTTCATCATAACATCTTAGATAGTGTTTGTGTAAGTAGGGTATGCGACTCTGCAACATGTGTTGTAACACCAGCCTTTGAGTCATATATGAGTCTAGAGAAGTGCAATTACTAGCACTCAACTTCTCAAGAGATGGCGGAAGCAAGGGCAAAGACACAAGTTTCTTACAATCATCTAACCAAAGCATTCTCAATGTTGAAAGGCTTTTCATGTTCATAGACAATGCTGGGAGGGAGTGCTTGTGAGAGCCATAAATTCTTGGTTCATCAGTTAACTCTTGGAGATTGCAACAACATGTTAGATTAAGAGCTTTAAGCTTCCTTTTGTGCCAAATTGATGATGGTATTGAGCATATAGCGGTGAAGGCTAAGTTCAATCTTGTCAATTCCTCTGATGTCACTGAAAATTTCATGAGTGATGAACAACCATATAGGTTTAGTATACTAAGAGATTTTGAATGGACTTGGACCTGACACAAGCTTTCACAATAGCAAAGCGAAACATTTTCAAGTTTTTCTGCCTTGGATAAGTCTGGAATCTCAATCAAGTCTCTGGATCCCCAAAGGTCAATTGTCTTCAAATTCACAAGGTTCTGTTAAAAAATTGTTAAATTCAAAATCATGAGCCTCAACTAAAACAAAAAATTGACTGAGACCATAAATGTAGTACATATAGCCACGTTCATACCTGAACACCATTCCAAAGCTTTTTAAGCTTGCTACAACGCATGCAAAGTTCTACAAGTTGTTCAGCACAGAAGTTAGATGGCAAAGACTCAAGACAGAATCCTTCCCAATGAAGGTACCTCATTTTATGAGACAATGTATTGAGACCATTAGGAAGATACACATTGAATATGTTAAACTTGCTCCAACTATGGATTTTGAAAAATCTCACGTTAGTCATCTTTGCAAGGAAATCAGATCTCAAATAGAGATCCTCAACTAATGTAGACAAATCTAAGATTATGCCTTCAATAACTTCAGTTCCCTAAAACAAACATAGAATAGTCATGAGCAAGTACTAGCTAAATTCTTAAAAAAGATACTTATATTAACAAATAGAAGCAAAAAGGTATTTCATTTACCTTGTTATATTTGAAGATGTCTTGTACTTCCTCATGTTTCCACAACCGACTTCGTCTTCCAGGGTCTTTGATACATTCTTGATGAACAACTTCCCAACCCATTTCTTGTATCAAGTCATGCATTTCTAGTTGATTGCCACCTGAAATTGTTATTAAAGCTCTATCCAGAAGGACTTCTATGCCAGATATTGTAGAAAAATCAAAAGCTTCCAATATGTTTGTTGCACGATCTCTCTGGTTTCCTCTAAAGAAGCATGCAATGTCTAGAAATATGTCCTTTTGAGAGTGATCTAAGCCATCATAGCTTAATTTTAATACACTATGAATCTTCTTATTTGGAAACTTTTGGAGTTTTCTCAATTCACATTCCCATGCTTCCTTACTTCTTGAACGAAGACTTGCACCAAGAACTTTTAAAGCCAAAGGAACACCTTTGCAATAGGAAGTTGCACTTCTTGATAGATCTTCATATCCATGTTTAGGTTGTTTTTCTCTAAAAACTGTCAAACTGAAAAGTTGAAGAGAGCAATGAAAGCTCAATTCCTTAACTTCATATATTTTATCAACTTGGCTAAATATTTGCTTGTTTCTACTTGTAACAATGACTCTACTTCCGAGTCCCAAGAAATCAAAATCTTCAATTAGATTTTCTAATTGCTCCGAGGTAGCCACATCATCCAAGACTATGAAAACTTTTTTGTGTCCTAGCCTACTCAAAACAAACTGGTTTACGGAAAAGGCTACATCAGAAGAATGATTTTTATTCCCTAACAACTCAAGAAAAAGTTTATTACGTAAAGCTTTGACTCCATGCTTGTCTGATTCTTCCCTTACATTTTCGAGGAAGCAATGACCTTCAAACTCGTGAGATAGTTTTTCATATAAAGCACAAGCAAGGGTGGTTTTACCTATTCCACCCATGCCCCATATTCCCAAGATTTTAACTTCATTTGACCCAACTTTTAGCAATGACTCAATCTTTTCATAGTTTTCCTCGACTCCAACCAATGCTTTGTGGTAGTTTGGGTATATATGAGCCAACTTTTGCAAAACATCTTCCACAATATCCTTCAGGAGTTCAGATTCAACCCTTACATGTGAAAAGGAAACATGAATAAATGATTGTGCAGTTACTCTAACAAATTCAAAAATAAAAGAAGTAACAATAAAAATATTACACATAATCTATGACCAAAAATGGTAGTGCAGAAGAGTAACAAAATGTGTTGAAGATCATGGTGATATGACCAAATTAAAGTTAGAACTAAACCCAAATTTTATGAGAATTGTTAATTATTTGCTTTTGGACTGCATTAAGTCTTTTTTTATTATTGTTTCAGTTTTTGTTTTAGTCAATTAGTGGTTCCTACACTTTAGGAGAAAGTAGTTTTAGTTATTCCACTTCCTTATTTAGTGGGTATGTGGCAATTTCTGTTCTAGTTTAGTGGTAATATGGTTGTGTCATGGATTAAAAAGTCCTATAAATATTGTATTGCTTCAGAATATAGTAAAAGTGATTTTCCCATTCCTTTCACCTACGTATTTTTCTTATATCTCTGTCCTAAATACTTCTGTTTATATCATAACCAACAAATTGGTATCAGAGCAATCTTTTTACGGGGCCTGTGAAAATGGAAGGTGAAGCAAGTTTCTCACAAATTGCTCTGCCCACCTTTGATGGAGACAACTATGATCTTTGGGCAGTTAAAATGGAGTCTTATTTGGAGGCGTTGGACCTTTGGGAAGCCGTGGAAGAGGATTACGAAATTCTTCCGCTGCCGAACAATCCTACCGTGGCTCAAATAAAATTGCACAAGGAAAAAAAAACCGAGAAGGCAAAGGCAAGATCATGTCTCTTTACTGGTGTTTCATCAATAATTTTCACTAGAATCATGACTCTCAAAACACCAAAAGCAATTTGGGACTACTTAAAGGAAGAATACGCAGGGGATGAGAGGATTCGAGGCATGCAAGTGCTCAACTTGATGAGGGAATTTGAGATGCAAAGAATGAAAGATTCTGAGACAATCAAAGAATACTCTGATAGGTTACTTTCCATTGCGAACAAGGTTAGACTTCTCGGTATTGAATTCACTGATTCCAGAATTGTGGAAAAAATTCTGGTTACAATGCCAAAGAGATACGAAGCATTAATAACTACTTTGGAGAATACGAAGGATCTGTCCAAAATCACCTTAGCAAGAGTGTTACATGCCTTGCAGGCCCAAGAGCAGCGAAGGCTTATGAGACAAGATCAAGTGGTTGAAGGTGCTTTACCAGCCAAGCATCATGAAGTTGGAAGTAGTCAAAGCAGCCACAGCAAAGACAAAGGTAAAAAGAAAAATTACCCACCTTGTGAGCATTGTGGCAAAATGGGTCACCCACCGTTCAGATGTTGGAGAAGACCAGACACAAAGTGCAACAAGTGCAATCAGCTTGGACATGAAGCTGTAATTTGCAAAGGCACATTTCAACAACATGAAACCAATGCCAAGGTCGTAAAGCAAAATGAAGAAGATCAAATTTTTGTGGTAACATGTTTCTCAGCAAGGAGTAGTTCTAAATGTTGGCTGATTGATAGTGGTTGTACAAACCACATGACATATGATAAAACTCTTTTCAAGGATTTGAAGCCTGTAAAATCCTCAAAAGTCTGAATTGGGAATGGTGACTATATTTTTGCAAAAGGAAAAGGAACCATTGTAGAAATTTCAACTAGCTCAGGTATGAAAACAATCTCAGAAGTTCTGTATGTGCCTGACATTGACCAAAATCTGCTTAATGTGGGTCAATTGTTAGAAAAGGGATTTAAAGTTCTTTTCGAAAATCAACATTGTCGTATTTTTTACACTACCAGTTGGGAGATTTTAAGGGTTAAAATGAGAGGAAAAAACTTCTCATTTGATCCAATTGTGGAGGAGCATACAGCTTACATCACTCAAGTCAGTCCCACTGAACTCTGGCATAAGCGACTTGGTCATTGTCATATTCAAAGAATGTTGAACATGAAGAGGAAAGATATGATTGAAGGTTTACCAGTACTTTTTGATCATCTACCAAATTGTAATGTCTGTCAATTTGGTAAACAAAACAGTGTCATTTCCCAAAACAGTTTGGAGAGCCTCTCAAATGCTGCAACTCATTCACACTGATGTGGCAAGACCTCAAAGAACTCCATTGTTACAAGGTAGTCTATACTTTATTCTTTTCATAGATGATTTTACAAGGATGTGCTGGATTTTTTTCTTGAAATTCAAGCATAAAGTGGCTGGAGTTTTTGTAAAGTTCAAGAACATGGTGGAAACTCAAAGTGGTTGCAAGATACAATTTCTAAGATCAGATAATGGGAAGGAGTACACCTCAACACAATTTAATCTATTCTGTGAGGAAGCTAGTATTGTACATCAACTCACAACCCCATACACTCCAGAGCAAAATGGAGTTAGTGAAAGGAGAAATAGATCAGTAATGGAGATGGCCAGATGCATGCTGCATGAGAAGGAATTGCCTAAAGAATTTTGGGCCGAAGCGGCCAACACAGCCGTTTTTCTTCAAAATAGACTTCCATCCAAGGCTTTGAAAGACAAAACTCTTTTTGAGGCTTGGCATGGATATAAGCCTTCACTAACCCTTCTTAAAGTGTTTGGTTGTGTTTGTTTTGCACATGTTCCACAGGTTAAGCGCAACAAGCTTGACAAGAAAGCAATTCCTGGTATTTTTGTGGGTTATAGTTCCGTTTCAAAAGCCTACAAAGTGTATCATCCTCAAACTGGAAAGTTGACTGTTTCTAGGGATGTGCATTTCAATGAAGATCAACAATGGGATTGGAAGAAACCACAAAACACAATTGGACCGGTTAACAATATTGAAGATGGTTATGGCAGAAACCAAACAACAGAGTTGTGTCAAAATGAATTGGAAGATGACCCTCCTACTAGAGGCACAAAGCTGCTGTCAGACATTTATCAAAGATGCAATATAGCAGTATGCGAACCTAGTTGTAGTGAGGAAGCACTCAAGGATCCAAAATGGAAAAAGGCAATGGAAGATGAGATTTCAATGATTCAAAAAAACAACACATGGGAGCTGGTTGACAAGCCTCAAGATAGAAAAGTTATTGGAGTTAAATGGGTTTTCAGAACAAAGCTTAATGCAGACTGCTCTATAAATAAATACAAGGCCAGACTTGTAGTAAAAGGGTATGCACAAATTTTTGGTGTTGATTATTCTAACACGTTTACACCAGTGTCCAGATTAGATACAATTAGATTGGTGTTAGTAGTTGCTGGTCAACAAGGCTGGAAAGTATTCCAGTTAGATGTCAAATCAACTTTTTTAAATGGAGTTTTACAAGAAGAGATATATGTGGAGCAGCCAGAGGGATTTGTTATACATGGTGAAGAAGATAAAGTCTATCTACTCAAAAAAGCTCTTTATGGATTAAAACAGGCACCAAGAGCTTGGTACAGTAGGATAAATAAACACCTATTGAGCATAGGCTTTGTAAAAAGCTTATCTGAGGCCACTCTTTATGTAAAACATAAAGAAAAAATTTTTCTCATAGTTTCTCTCTATGTTGATGATCTTTTAGTGACTGGAGATGATACAAGGTTGGTTGAAGAATTCAAACAAGAAATGATGCAAGTTTTTGAAATGACAGATCTTGGTCTTATGTCTTATTTCCTTGGAATTGAGATCAAACAAAATGAGGATGATGTATTCATATGTCAAAAAAAATATGCTAAGCAAATCTTAAAAAAATTTCAGATGGAGGAGTGCAAAGCGATTAGCACACCAATGAACCAAAAGGAGAAGCTGAGCAAGGAAGATGGTGTTGATAAAGTTGATGAAGGATATTACAGGAGCTTGATTTGTTTAATGTATCTCACTGCAACAAGGCCGGACATTCTGTTTGCTTTTGAGAGCTGTCAAAATTTCAAGTTATGTGGATTCTCGGATAGTGACTGGGCTGGATCAATTTATGACATGAAAAGCACTTCAGGATATTGTTTCAGTCTAGGGTCAGGAATTTTTTCATGGTGCACAAAGAAGCAGGAGACAGTAGCACAATCCACTACAGAATCTAAATTCATAGCAGCAACAACAGTTTGTGGCTGAAAAAAATCTTATGTGATTTACATCTCCAACAGAATCATAAGACAGAAGTGTTTATCGACAACCAGGCAGCAATTGCGATTTCAAAGGATCCAGACAGAAAATCAATTGGCAGATTTGTTTACAAAGCCACTACCTGTCAGCAAGTTTGAGTTATTGAGGCAGAAAATTGGAGTTTGCAGATCCTAAAGCAAGGAGTGTTAATTATTTGCTTTTGGACTGCATTAAGTCTTTCTTTATTATTGTTTCAGTTTTTGTTTTAGTCAATTAGTAGTTCCTACACTTTAGTAGAAAGTAGTTTTAGTTATTCCACTTCCTTATTTAGTGAGTATGTGGCAGTTTCTGTTCTAGTTTAGTGGTAATATGGTTGTGTCATGGATTAAAAAATCCTATAAATATTGTATTGCTTCAGAATATAGTAAAAGTGATTTTCCCATTCCTTTCACCTACATATTTTTCTTATATCTCTGTCCTAAATACTTCTGTTTATATCATAACCAACAAGAATAAAACTTCAATGACTTAGCTGTGATAATCAATGCCTTTGTTTTTTCTATGCAGCAAGCTTCTCAAGCAAACTGGTATTAAAGGTGTTTATGCATTCTTAATTGAAAATCAATTTTGGCTACTCAAGAAAGATTGTATGAAAAGTATTTATGCATGCTTAGAACTAGTATGAAAGCAACTTTACTCACTCTTAATTCATTTAGTTTACCTGTAAGTTTGAGAGTCCCATGCAGCTAAATTGGCTGCTTCAGTGAGAGCAGCTTTCCATTTGTTGCACATGGGTTCTCCCTTATGTGTTACAAAGAATTTCTCATAGCTTCCAGTTTGCTTCCTTACATGGGATGGATCTATGTCATAGAACACTGGTATCACAATCTGTCCTTTTTCTCTCTTACATTCCATGATCTTGCTGAGTTCACCCAAGCACCACTTTGAGGAAGCATAGTTCTCGGAGAAGATGACAACAGATATATGGGAATCTTCAATTACCTGGATCAGGGTCGTTGAGATCTCCTCTCCCTTTTCAAGATGATAGTCGATAAAGGTTTCAACTTTCTTTTGCTTCAAAGCATCATAAAGATGGCATGTGAATTTCTTGCGGGTGTCCTCACCTCGGAAGCTTAGAAACACATCATATCTTTTAGAAGATACAACTGAAGAAGAGTAAGAGGATGAAGCAACAACACTGATAATTTGCTGCTCAACCATTATGAATTTCAAGTGTTGCACCTGTAATGATCATACATCATACTTTTTCTCACCAAGAGATGAATAACTAAACATCATTTATCAAATTGAAAGTGTGATTTTGAGGTATTTTGTGACCTTTAGAAGTTTCTTTTTGCCTTGATTAGTAACTTGTTTATCACTTGGGAAAACTTATACTCCATTCATTCAAACATAAAAATTGACATCAAGTAGAAAACTTTATTAGAAATCTTATATCAGTCAGAGATAATACCTATATATATATATATATATAAAAAGTAAACCAATTTTGTGAAGATGAATTAAGTTTAAATTCAGTTTTTTTTTCTGTCATCAAAGTCAAATGGAATCAACACATTCATATTTTATACTTTCTTACCATTTAAAACATTACTAAAATTTCATTAAATTAAAAGATTAACAAGCATATCAATTGCAACTCACAAATCTAATCAGATAGTTGAAATTAGGTTTAAATTAAAAGAGAATTAGAAGGTTGTGCCCTTGGAACTATTGTCAGCCTAATAAAAAGAAAGGCAACATGCAAATTGAGTTTGACCAGTAATCACTCATGCTTTTGAAATGCATAATCTATTTTCTCACAAGGAATTCATATTCTTGACCCGTTCTCTTTGAATTAAAACATGGGAAAACAAGAAGAAACCAAAGTACTCAAATATTGAATCTTTTATTGTTCCTATTTGATGGTAAAATTCAGAATAACTTACCACTGACCCACTCCAACTTCTTGCAACAGAGAAGAATACACTGATTCTTTACTTAAATACCAGAGCTTCTTGGGCACAACAAAGATAACTACACCAGAATTTTGTAGTTCATATAAATATATTAGATTAAAATATTAAAAATTTTGTGGAAAAAAATGAAAGAAGAATTAGAGGGCAGGTGTGTTTGTCATGGATGGTTCCAAGTTTCCTATGCAGTGATGCACTCTTGACTTTTTGCTACATAGAGTGAAAAGAAAAGAAAAATAAGAAATTAAAAATTATAAAAAGTTTTATATAAATTAATTCCTAAAATTTTCTTCTTTTAAGTTTTTTTTAATTTATCCATGACTAATTTTAATTTATGAATAAATTCAATTTTACTTTTATTTTTCTCTCTTAAATTTTTTTCCTGAACATAATCTAAATTATAATATTTGTCCTATTTCAATTTTTTTAATTGCAATTCTAGTCTTTTTGAAATTTTAAAAAATTTACAATTTTGATGTAATCATTAATTGTGTATATGTTTTATTATATATTGAACTGAATACCTAATAGATACTTATTCAAATATTATTTATGAAACAATTTAATTAATAAAAATATAGAAATAATAATTAAAAAAATTGAACAAAATTTACGTCTCTTTCAAATGTGCGGACTAAAATATAAAGAAAAATAAAGAAACTAAAATCATGGACCATGCATCAAAAAATGAATAAAGTTACAATTGTTAATAGTTATATTGAAATTTGGGACGCTTTCAACGTTGACTTAGCTACACCTTTAAAAGAAGTTTCATTTTGCTTCCTATTTGATTGTGAATACTCATTTCTTCAACATCAAACAAATGTCTCCTATTTTTTATTTATACCCTATTCTTAATTAGTATTTTTTTTAACATCTTATGAAAGGCATGATACACTTCCTCTCCTTTGGAGACATTGAATCTTCATGATAAAACATGCTAGATATTATCCAGAAGAATAGAATTTATAAATCAAATGAAAGAGAAACAAACAAAGCAATAAAGAAATACGAGAAAGAGAAGAGAAAGGGAAAATGGAAAAATAACTTCTTATAAAAAAATTATATTCAGTACTACAAAATATAAAACCTAAGAATGCATGTTTGTAAAGCCGCTAAAATAGAAACTATTTGTTAACAGACGCTGTAAACAAAAGCAAAAGATTGATCCTTTATTACTTTGATTTTGTTATAATAGAATTTTCTTTTTTTCTTAGCGACAATAAATAATTTATAGAATGAGAGTAATAAGATTACTCCAATTTATATAAAAAAAATATAGTTAGTGTTATTATTAAGAACACTGCTACAATATATCTACCAACAAAAATTTGACAAAATTCACGACAAAATCAAAGACCTAGTCATCCTAAATAAGAATCTAGAATAAATAACTTTACAAAACAAAATCCATGATAACAAAATATGAGTTATTACAAACTCATCCGCAGCCAACAATAAGTACATATAAGATAAACAATCTAAAATCAGCAAGATTGTGTAAACAATCCATTCATCTGTAAAGGTACTCTAAAACATCGAGACAGCATCAAAAGGGAGCTACCACAAGATTAAGATCAAGCCTCAATTATTCCTACACAGTCGAGCCAATTGTTGAAAATTCCTACAACAAAACTATAAAGCTAACAGTTTGAATTGGAAAGCAGTAATTGTCAATTTACTGTGCACATATAACAATTAACTCTCAAGCTAACCATATTATCCACTCAACCCAACCATAGTTAGCACATCATTCCGATACATAACATTAGGTCTAAACACCAATCTGAGTAACTGAACCTAGCCTTCTCAAATTTGACTTTGGTCACAATCCAAGTTTTCACCTGAATGAGTGTAATACCTCAAGGGCATCACACTGTCTATTCTTAAATATTATCCCATTCCTATGTTTCCAAATTGACCAAATAACGGTAACTCAACTTGCTCCTTTTTTCCACCCTCCTAATAAAGAATAGCTTAAGAAATGCTCACTAGCCCTACAATGATGCACACTTTGCACCCCAAACCATGAATCACACCAATTTCAAATCTGGGTCGAAATAGAACAAGAAAAGAATAAGTAGCAGACGTTCTCTGTAGATCTATTGCACAGAACGCAAAGCAAACTGTGCAACTGAACACCTACTTTTACCAACCCATCTCTTGTTGGCAGTCTATCAATAAGCACTCTCCAACCACAAATTTTTGAAGTAGGAATCCCCTTTATTTTCCATAGTTTGCAGAAAGCTAAATTGTCTTCCTATTGGTCTACTGAAGCAACTTTATTGTAAGCATCTTTGACCGTATAAAGACCACTTACTTTACCTCTCCATACCTAAATATCCTGACTATCTTTCTTAGACTTACATTGTTGAATTTTACCTAACATCTCCTCTACTAAAGATTTTTCCCAAACAAACCACTCCATTCTCCACTTTAAAGCCCATTCCCACCCTAAATCATTCCATTCTCCACACTATTCCAAGAAGCAGTTTTTCTAGACAGAATTAGAGTACAACCTGGGGTATGCTTCCTTAAACGATTTTTCCCCCACCCAATAGTCCTCCCAAGATTTGCATGAGCATCTAGCTTCTTTCTATTGGCAGTGAGAGTATTGATATAGCATAAGCATCAAACAACATAAGTATGACTAAGATCATAGATCTTATTATATGGCTTTTTCAAAGGTGAAAGATTCTGAAGAAAAGGCATGCATGTACAATCTATCAGATATATAACATAATTAATAGCATAACACCAAAACTGAACATAGATGTTAGATTGAAAAATCAAGACACGAGTAACATTCAAAATATGATGATGCTTTCTTTTTGCAAAACATTTTATTTAGGAGTTTCAATATTCCCTCATTTTGAAAGTAATTTTTCATGGCGAATTCTAATCCATTATTCGATATTATAATCTTAACAAATATTTCAAATTGGTTCTTAACATAGGCAATGAAATTAACAAGATGATTACAAGTTTCAACCTTGCTATGTACAAGATATATCGATGTAAAATAAGAATAATCATCTGCAATGGTAAGGAAGTATTTGTGATCATGTAAAGAAGAATTACAATAAGGTTCCCAAATATCAACATGTATCAATCACGAGAAAGGTTATGGAAAAGAGATCGTCCTTTTTTAATAGTTTTTAGTACATTATATATAGTCATGTTTGTTTTTCATAATAGTAAGTTTTTCATCTGATAGATGTTGAGCATGCCAAAGATTGTCATCAATAATATTGCAATAATGATTGACAACATTGGTATTTATATGGTGAATAAAAGTATTACAAACATATAGACCAGAAATAAATCAACTACATCAATCTTCTCTTTAATTTTCAGATCTCGGTCACACAAGAATTTGGAATGAAGAGAAATTCAAAATAAACTAACTTAGAAATATAAATCAACTTATATAAAAAACTGGGAATGAATAGAATATCTTTTAACAAAAAAATTCATTGAATTTGACTATATCAATGTGAGTACCAACAAATTTTGTTCCATTAGGAAGATTGACAATTCTAAGATTTCTATAAAAAGAAAATTTTGTCATAGAGGCCAAAGACTCCAAAATCAACAATTCATGTATAATTTTATCAATTTTGAAAGAGTTAATTATAAAGTAAGACTTTATCTTTCATTTTGTAAGAAGTAATGTAGTCAATTTGATTAATTTAAACGGTTTCACTCTCATTATTAGAATTCTAAATTAACAACATTAAAGTTTGATATTGTTGCTAAATTAGACACATATCTTGAATGTTATCAAAATTGAGATTTTGTTCTAAATCAAAATTGTCCATAGGTAACCTTTCCATTATAATATCTATGTCTAAGAAGAAAGTTGTGTTTCTTATACTAGATATCTAAAGTGTTATCATTCTTTCTGCAATGAGTGGATACTTTCTTATTTGATAAATTTTTTAAATTCATACTTTCATTATTTGATCGAAAGTTATCTTTTTCTATAACAAACTGACCAAATGTGGCCAGTTTTCCCACGATGAGTACAAGACACAACAATTGTAGCATTAGTCTTAATTTTCAAAATAGTGAGAAAATTGTTTCCAAAACAATAAGAAAACAAATATAGCGCAATTTTCATCATCTTCAATGGCACATAGAAGACTTACAAACTAAAACAAAAATCAGATACCTATACTGAAAAGAAAATAGTTTAAAAACGTAATCCAATATATATGAAAAGAGAAAAGAGAAAAGCCGAGAACAAACAGAAGGAAACTCAAAGAATCTATAAAATTTATGTGCCTCTTTTTATGTTACATTGTTAATATATTTCATATCATGGGTAGGTTTTAAATTGAACTTAATGGGAAAGTAAATGTTAATGCAAGGAAGAACCTAATTAAAATGTGTGGTTCACTACAAACAATGACATTAATAATTGGAAGAGTGCATTAAATTACAACAAAAAAGTTTAGTAAAAGTGGCTCACAATAAAATACAAAAATAATGAGGAAATAAAAGAACCAACCACTAAAATAATGACATGGAGAATAAATGTTTGTAAAATCAGAAGAATGAGGAGACAAAGAGAGTGGAGACGCCAAAAATGAAGTTAGTCAAAGCAGAGGCTTTAATGGCCGAAACTCCATTTTTGGTTTCAGTTGGGCTTGTAGAAGCATCTGAAGAAGAAGGGGCTGCACCATCTGCATCATCTTATATCAAAATTATAAGAAGATGCATTAAAAAGTTCTAAAAAAAAAAAATCCATTTATGCATTTTAAATTAATAACATTATCGTTTGATGCATTAACCAGTAATTTAAAAATACAGGTTAGCATAATTGGTTTTATTATGTGTTCAATTTCTTTAACTATTTATCTTCAATTAGAACAAAAAGTGTAGTATCTTATAATAAATTTTAACAAAAGTCTTTTATGGAAAAGAATATTAGTTCCAAATAGGTAAAAAGAAACCTGAATGTTATGCTGATGGTAAAAAAGTATTTTATTTAATCGCATTTTATTTTTTATTTGTAAAAGGTTTTTGTTTAACTCTAGTAAAAAAAAATTAATTATATACATTGTAGGGATTAAAATTAAAAATGATATAAGTACTACAACAAAATAACAATGACCAAAAACAAAATAAGAATCAAAAGCCAAGTAAAAAAAATAAATGTATGATCAGAGTTTAACTCGAGTGTGTAGGAATATTATTTTACTCAAATATAATTTAGGCTATATTTTATTTATTCTCTCCTATTTTGATATAAACTTAGAAGTAGTGAAGATAAGAAAATGCATAAGATTTGAAAAACTTGCCAGGACTAGAAGCAGCATCATTTGAAGGACTAGAAGCTCCTGGTGCCGTACCTTCATTATATTTGTACACAAACAAATAAGAGCACATTCATTACAAGACTAATTTTGTCACTTCTTAATGTAATTTTTCCATGTCATAATCAAATGTTTAATTAAACCAGAATAAATATTATAATTGAAGAAAATTATAATGATGAGTCTGAAAATACTCATCAGAAATAAAGTTTTGAACTTAAAATAAATATTTTCTGAAACCAGATGACAAAATTCAGGAATCTTACAAATATATTTTTCATTTTAGTTACTTCTTCTTCACCACTTCCATGAGATACACTTTCACTTAATCCATGGAAGAGAAAATAATAAAGTGATGGAAAACTTACTTGGTGGAAGAGAACCTTCACTAATTGATGGAGGCAAGGACACAGGGACCCCCACAGCTGCCAAATGACAAATTAAGAAAACAAAATTTCAAATTAAAATAATTTTCAATATAAAAATACAAACAAATTTCTCTGTTCAATAGCACATTAATTTTTCATAAGCAAAAGTACAATAATAATATGAATACATCAATTCAACAATTGATGTTTGAAGTTTAAATAATTAAGATAAACATCAGTTGGAAAATAAACAAATTATTCAAGGATATAAATGGTGTCATTAATTAATTGTTTGAAAAAGTAATTTTTTTTTTTTTGGTAGACCATTCTTTAACCTTTTTATTAGATGAATTTTTGAAACTGAACCCATAGAAAAATAATTAAAGTCGTTTCAAATAAAATTAAAAATCGATTTAAATAAAATTGGAAATTGATTTAATTAAGTAATAAAAACTTTTAAAATGTTTTGAATTTTCTTTATGGCTGAAAAGTTTAATTCTTAAATTAAACTGATTCAAACTGAAACAATTTATAATATAATTTTAATATATTATTTATTTATTATTATTATTATAAATTATAATGTCAACTTTCAGAAATTAGAGAGTTTCTTTTAGTTTTTAAGATTATAATCATATATTATTTTAGTTCTAAATGATTTCAAATATTTAGTCTTATATTTTTATTAACTTATTATTCAATATATATATATATATATATACATCAGTTTTTAAATAGTAATTTTTTATTGTTATATTTTAGTTTTAAAAATGACACGATACTTTTAATATAAAAATAAATCAATTTAAAAATTAAAAACTGAAAAATTTTATGTCAGGTAAATTAAAAAAATCCAACTATACATATTTTTTTATTTGGTTGTGATGTATTTTGATTAAAATCAAACAGAAGAGAGCTGGAACATCAATCCAAGTATTAATTTTGTTCTGAATTTTTAATCCTATCTCACTACAACATACTTGCAATTTTCACTTTAATAGCAATTAACAACTTTTTCATTTTCTTTCTTCTACGATATTCACCAGAAAATGCAGTTAAAATAGAACAAATAAATAAAAGATATTTCTTCTGTGTTCAAATTTAATGTTTGAGATATACAACTCTTAATAATTTAATTAAAATAAAGTATATATATATATATAATTAAAATGTAATTATCATCTTGTAAAATAGTTAAGTAAATTGAATTAGATGTGAATCTAAATTTTAGATTTTTTTTCAAAAATAAAAAATAAAAAGTATGTAAAATGTTAGAACTCAAACATAGGGATTGGAGGTGTATAAGAGTAAATATGGGTCCCACAGTACTAAATTACAATGCTGTTGTTATGGTTGGGTAGTTCCACTGCCTCTTTATTGTCAATGTGGGACTACCATACTCAAACAAAGCTACTTCTGAGGTGGACAATAACTATTTCAATAAAAGATAAAGTGAAAAAGTTAAAATTGGGTAGCATTAATTAAGATTTGAAAATAATGCTATACAGCTATTTTTATATTTGTATACTTCTACAACAATATTTAGGGTCTTGGTAATAAGCTATTGATTAAGGAATTAATCAGAAAAGTATTTAAAAACATAAAAAATACTTTAAAATTTGAGATCGATGTATATTTATAGTGCTTTTAACAAAAATATGTACTTCTAACTTTTAAATCAATGCTCTAGAGACATTAATTATAACAAAAACAATGTAATTGTTGGGTTTGTTCCTTTAGATAAATGCTACTTTAATTTTCATTTGAGAAACAAATCACATTTTTATTAGATATTTAAGTTCATTTAATTATTTTATTTTATTTAATGATAATTTTTCTAAAAAAATTTAACTTTAATATATATATATATATATTACATTTTAAAAAAATTATATTTATTACAATTATGATTAATATGTAAATATTTTGAAATATTTAAATTATATATAGTCACATGTGTTGGAATGGTATTTTCAAAAGCATTGCCAATTCCATAAGGTCGATATACAATGTTTTCATAAAGTGACCATAATTAAAGTTTTTAGAATTTTTGTACATGATGAAAAGGGAACACAGCAGCCCTAACTTGAAGAAGTAACAAACTAAAAGCTTTAAAAATATGAAAAGTCAAATCAAACCATGTACATAAACATAACAAAAAGTCTAAACTTATTATAAAAAAAAGTCTAAACAAATAAAATTAGAAAAAAAAAAAATCAAACCACCTAAAATTTGATTTTTCTTTTTTAGGCCCAAAATTAACAAGCAGATAAGTTACCCCAAAATAAATTTGGTTTCATGAACTATTTAAAAATAGTACCATCATGTTCAAGTTGACCTTCCTCAACATTAAAAATACTGTAGCCTCACATGCCCTCATGGGTGGAGTCGGTGACATTATTAATGCCCAAAATCTTTATCACTATCTTATAAAACATCTCCCCAAACTTATCGGATCTATACACATATAACCAAGTTCATAATGACTACAAGGGTTTGAAATAATTAATAACTTTATCACAACCTTGCTTATCATTAGGTTAAGAAAGAAAAATATACAAAACTTATTTATGATTTCAACTAATAAACTAAGTGAGATACTTAAAAATGACAAAAAAAACATACTAAAAGAAAAGATTATACTGTACATTTAAAAAAAGATATTTTGAATTGTAGGCTAGATTTGGCCCTAACAATCAAAACCCCTCTTGACCTAAAGCATTTTGGATTCAAGAAAAAAAAACATTTAAAGTAAAGCAAGAAGCATTAAGAAGAAAGAGAGTGAAGTTTATATACCTGAGCAGGTGCTAACAGGAGGGGTAGAAACCCCACAAATGGAGGGAAGCTTGAAGGCTTTGTTGAGATCAATTTTGATGCCAATGGTGTCAGGTTTTCCAAGCAACTCACACAGACAAATGGGGTTGCTATCCATCAACCCTGCCAACTCAGGGCAGCACCCTTTATCCGGCTTTGTCAAATTGCTCCCATCTTCCACAAAGGTAAGGCAGTCTGACATGTTTGTTAGTGCCATGAAGCACGTGTTCACTTCCGGCGCCGGAGCCGCAGCGGTTTCCGGTGCCGGAGACGGCGCAGATGTGGCACAACAAGCCAGTGCAAGGAGCAATGTGATGGTAATGGTGGTGGTGGAAGTGGTTGTGATCATTGTGTTGTTGTGAAGTATTTGCAAAGTTTGTGTCATAAGAAAAAGGAGAGAAAGTGTGTGAAATTGGCATGTGAAGAGATGAATAGGTAAGATGAAGTTAAATAGAGGGTCTTAGTTTGGAAATGAGGCTCCTAACTTTTGGTGGCTGAAATTAATGAATTTAACATCTAACCAACTTTTTTTTTTCTCTCTCTCTCTCTTCCTATTGCAACTTCTTTCCTCTCAAAATTAAAGTCTTCCATTACTGTTCCTCAAAGGCTGTGTGAACCAAATTATGAGCCATTTCCACAACTGTTTCTCATCACAACGGCTACAAAAAATAGCTACTACTTTTGTTCAATGTGGTTTACAAATCTTACCAGCAAAAGCCCTAGAGTTATTACTCTTGTGTTATTTTGAAAAGAATTATTTGAAGAGATGTTATTGTTACCCTTCTCTTTTTTTCATGTTATAATGTATTATCCAGTATTTTTATAATTTAGATTTAATTTTACAGAATTTTGATTCTACTGTGGTGAGTGTTTTATGTTAAAAGTAAAAAACAAAAATGTAAATAATTGAATTGAAAATTCTTATAGATAATTAAAAAGTAAAGGACTAAAATTACAGAAAAAAAAAACCAAAGGTATTGGATTGTGTAAAATATAGAACCAAATGACAATTCAGCCTATAATTTATTAAATATTATATCAAATCTTGTTCAAAATTTTATAATTTTTAATAAATTTTAGTAAAATATCAAAAATATATTACAAACTTTTTGTCTAAATAAATTTATTATATTTCCTAATAAAAGATACTGTTTATAATGTTTTTAAAATAATATAAAAGGCAACAAATTTATTATTTCTAATAATTTGTAATTGATACTAGTATAAACATATTTTAGCATTTAACCATAACTATTCTTTAAAAGAAATACTCATAAATATACATGTTTTATATATTTATGGAAAATATGAAACAATGTCCTAAATATTCTTGTTAATCCAAACATGTTTTTTTGTAATTTTTCTTATTTGGTTTTCATGTGATTTCTTAACAAGTTTTCTAAGATAATACACTTCCAATTAATGTGTCCCTTGTTTTCTTAATGACCTAAGAGTTTGTTGCATGCATCAATCAAAGCATGTCCATGAGACACCTGTGTGTGGTCCTTCAAGAATGTTGTCCACTAGTTTGGGCAAAGCAAGTGACAGAGTTAAGTTTAGTTTAGGGTTAAGTTTGATTTCACATTCATTTTCTCTTCTTGGAAGTTGAAAGTAGATACCTTGGAAGAATAAGAAAGCATTTATGATGCTAACCATTTGAACCGATTTTGTCCATTCCTTTGATGGACATCACATGTTCACTTGTTTATTTTTTGGTGCCTTTTCTATCTGTCCTCATTTAATTTTTATTTTGTTGCTACTATAATTTTTTTATTTTTTTATGGGTTGGCTAAAAATGTGATCAACATGCCCTTTTTTTTCCTCTAGCTTTGACTAATTCATCTCTAGAGTTGTAATTTCAATTACATTAACCAGTATTTATGGAGAGTAGTTTGTTTAAAAATCGATCAAATTAGTTATAATTATAAAGGTAAAATAAATAAATAAAATGAGTATAAAAAATAATTAAATTTTTTAATTTTTTTTGTCTATAATTATTGATGAAATTGGATTTTTGGACCAAGTAACCTTCTAAATAATATCTTCTTATTTGTACTGGGAGCAACTTAATTCTATACAAACTGATTTTTCACCTTAAATTTTCAGTTTTTAAAAATTTTACCAGAAACAAATCATTCGTACTTCAATATATTTTTTACTTGTTTCTATTTTTAAAATCTATTTTGGTTTATTTTTAAGCTTTTTCTATTTTTTAAATATTTTAGATTAAATAAAATTTTACAATATAGATATTTTAATATTTTATATTAATTTAAATATTTAATATCTTCAAAAATGTAAATTTTTTAATATTTCTAAGGAACATATGTATTTAATTTGTATTTAACAGATATAGATATTTTAATATTCTTAATTATTTAGTTTTTACAAAAAAAATATTATCCTATAAATAATAATATTATTTAATTTTTACAATAATATTTTTTTAATAATGATAGTGAAAACGAGCAAAATATATAAAAATGGAGTTGAATTATATATTATAATATAAAAAAAATTCTTCACAAAAGATTCTTGAATTATATATTATAATTTAAAAGAATTCTTCACTACTAATATTCTAAGATATAATGTAAGTATTCTTTTGAACTTTAATCATTTATCTTTAAATATAAAATATTATTTGGACCAGTATTATTCTTAGTTAAATATTGAATATTTTTTGAATACACATATGACTAAACTTGAATTTTCTTTGAACTGAACTACTCTTAACTAAATATATTTTGAAATTTTCTCTTCACTAAAAGTTCATCAAGAGGTTAGTTTCTCCCTAATTATCTTGAGTTTTTCTAAATCCAATAGCTAAGTTTCTTTTATCTTTTCTATATTTTATCCATCTTTATTTAATCTTAAAATCAAACCTTTATATTTAAATAATCATTTGATTAATCTCATGTTCCGTGAAGACAAGCTTATTTTGCTTTCATAGTTAAATCCTTTCATTATTAGGACATATATGATGATTATGTGAATTTTATTTATTTTCTAATATTTTTTTTTTTATTCGTTCATCATGCAATTCTACTCCTATTCGGATTAAAATCATATAAATATCTTTCATTTTTACGGATTGAAAATTGGTTCTAAATAAAAACATAATGAGTGATAACTATTCTAATCCCATTCCTAATTCACAATATTAAACTTTATGATTAACATTGATTTTAGTTTATATTCTGTAATAGAATTGTAGAAGGGCGAGGAAAAAGAAGTAGAGGCACGTGGGAACGAGTGGAAGGACAACAACAAAACAAACACAAGTGAAGACCGATAATACACATATGATCTCAGACAGGTCAAATCGATAAAAAGCAGTTCATAAACCAGTCACAATAGTAAAATACCATTTTAATAAAAAATAATAATAAATTACAAATTTAACTTTTTTATTAAAAGGTAAAAACCAACCTAAAACATTAGTCACTTTTCCTCCAAATAAATTTGTTATTATTAATAATTATCAATACACATATTTCATTTAAAATTTTATATATCTTTTAAACGTAGACATAAATTGTATAATACATTCTAAAAATTATTTTAGTGAAAACACTGTTTTAATAAATAATAATAATAATAATAATAATAATAATTTTATGGAAGAGCAAGGACACAACTAGTAAAAAGGTTCTAAAGGCTGGTTTAAAAACTAAGAAAGCATGCAGTATTTCTATTACCAATCCCCCTGCAATCCAGAAAATGAAAATCTGACCATCCTACTTACAACCATTAAAACTTTTTTAACTTTAGAAGTGATTCTAAAACGTTAAACCAAGAAAGCAACAGAAATCCTGGAAGAGCTCAACTTCCTTTTCCTTGCTGGATTTGCTGAAGAAGAACAGCAGCAAGCTGAAGTGTTGCTTGAAGACGTTTCTGTGGATCTGAATCAGAATCTTCCTGCAAAGTGCTATCAGTCACCATCTGGTTTCCATTAGCCTCTCTTTGTGGTTCCCTTTGAACCATCTGTGACATCTGAGGCGCATTTGAGATCTGCTGCTGTTTCTGCATCTGTAAAATTTGACCCAGCTGAGATGATGACATATCAGAACTCACCAGATTGTTTTCTGTAGCATATTTCTGGGATGGTCTGGATGGGGTGTCCGACGTGCTAAATCTGGATGAGATGTCAGAAGTGTTAAATCTGTTAATATGCCGCGGATCACGATCACCCAATGCAGAGGTACTCGAAGAGCTTCCTGACTGCCTCTGCTGCTCAAGAAGAGATGCAGCTAGTTGTGCAAGCTGTTCTGGTGGAAGGGCTCCCACAGGCACTGATAAAGGATCTAAATGTCTTATATCTGGGTAAGACAACTTGTTATCACCATAAAATGGAATAACAGAATTTCCACTGGGATGCTGAATTGAGTTTACATCTGTCATTGCCCTTGGAATGATGAGATGGCGTTCATCGGCAACAGGTTCTACAGTACCACCTGATGGTTGCAGTGGTAGATTTCTATTGGAGAAGTTCTGCATATTTTGAGAAGACCAGTTTGGTCCAGAAGTCCGCTGCTGGACAGGATAGTTGCGATTTCTTTCGTCATGAGACTCAGACATCACGGCATGAGCTGAATCAGAAACTGATGGAGCTGCTGCAAATTTATTTCCCAGAAAGGAAAGATTGCTGATTCCAGAATTACCCAATTCTGAAATAGATGGGGATGCAGGTACGCGTTCTAAAGGAAATGATGACTTTGGATGCAGTATATTCTCGTTATAGGACAACAGGTTTTCGTTTATCATTTCTCGTTGCATGTGTCCAGGACCATGATTTAAGACAGGATTCTCCAACCTCAGAATAACACCAGATATGCTCAACTTACCAGGTACCTTCAGCACTTTCTCCGAGAACTCGGATGGAGGAACAAGAAATAAAGTGGTCTTGTCATCCAACTTGGCAACAGCAGCGCGCTGCTTTTCCTCTAGATAATGCATAAATTCATTGTAGAATTCCATGTCAGCATCACTTCCAGGCACAAAGAAAACAACCCAAACACCAACTGCTTGGTAGTAATGCTTTGAAAGCATATCTAGACCAGTTCTTGCAGTGCAATCCAAGAATTCGGGTCTGAAATCAATGTATTGACGTTAACACCCAGCATAAACAATTGAGAGAGGACAGTAATGATAGTAAACGGCTTTGGCTGTGTGCTACAGTTGCATGGTAACATGGTTGTAATATTTGTGTATGGTTATGCAAGAGTTATCAATCAGAATTCTCCCTCACCACCATTTCGAGGCAGAGTTTTGATCTTTTGGCCTGTCACGAGTTTAATGAGAGGAGAATTCTATTGTCTACATACAAACCAGATGTTTAGAGCTTCTTTTGAGCTAATTAAAGTTCCATTATGGCTTCTCTGGTTGCTTTAGGGGTACTCATTATCCTCCTATTCTCTTCCTGACTATCAGCAAATGAATTCTTTTTATTGCATCTTGTTAGATATTTCGATATTGTATCTTAGGCCTTGCAAGGGGCCTATTTTAGGATCTATATAACTGTGGTAATTAAGATATTTATAATTAATCTCTCCTTTATTACCTATATTTCATAATAACACTCTCCATTGTGCACATTGACACCTGATTCCGTTATGTTTACTGTATTCTTTTCCGTTTAGGACTTTTATTGAAGAATAGTGTTTTAACTCGAACATTAATAAGATGCTATATACATGTATGCATTATATATAAAGATATATGTTTAATTTGATAACCTTGTTGCATAAATTCATAATTAATAGACAAATTCAAAAGCCACAATGAGCTACTTCAACCACACTAAATATTTTTAAGTCTATTATCTTGTTTCTTAAACAAACCAACTCAGCTATCTATTCTATACTTGGATGACTAGATAAGTTATGCCTCTAAATGCACATTTTCTAAATTCTTAATTTCCTCTCAACTGCTTTAAAGTAAAAGCTCCAGCGATGACTGTTTTGAAGTTGTGAACAAACCAACCGTCAACTAATTCCATTTAAATATGAGCATTTATCTGAAATCCTTATATGGATAATGCAAAATTCTATCTAAAAGCCAATTGGTATTGAGTAAGTTTCCCGACAAATAAAAACCAATAAGGCAATGTTTTAAGCAAAAGTCCCCCTCTAAGCTTCAGATAATAAAAATGTCTGCAAAATTTAGTTATATCAGTGTATCCTCTTTTTCCTGTAATCAAAATTTTTATGAGGAGAGATTGACCCAATTCCAAGGTCAGTGAGGGGCCAATACATAGCAAGAATTTTTCCTTTTTCCCCCTCACATCTCCATGTTATTTTATGGCTTTCTAAAGCAGTTCTATTAACAAATACACGTTTTGAAAGGAATGAATACTTACAACATGATATCGAGGACTTTCCCCACAGGAAAGCAGCGTGCTCGACAGACAGGGGTTCCACCTTTAGCAATAGTTCCTTCCCATTTCCACTCAGTTAAAGATGAAGTATCAGGTTCAGGCGTGAGTCTTTTCTTTTCAACATAAGTTGACTGCCGAGCACCGAAATTATCATAAGATTTCCAGCCTTCTTGTCTATCTAAACGAGGAAGAGGTGAATTTGGGGGGCGATCAAGAGTCTGCCCATAAGTAAAATTTCCAGCATCAAAGCCTTTATCAAAAGGCTCATGTGGGGGTAAATCAGATAATAGTCTTGGCAGAACGTGTTTCTGTTTTTCTAATTCAGAGAAGGGATACTCTGGAAGCTCTCTTTCAAGAGGAGGAGAACCAGTCTTCGGCCTTTTAGCCTCACGTAGATAGGGAACATCTGTAAAAGCCCGTAGATCTTCATAGAATGCACCTTTTTGAGGAAACCGGTCATGTCTTTCTCTTGATGGACTATTCATAAGTTCATAGATTTCTTGTGATACTCCTAGAGTTCTCCCCTTCTCTCCAACTTTCCTTTGTTCATAGGTGTTAGTTCCATCAATCCATGAAGAACCCCTTTTGTGATCATAAGGATCAGAATCCCAATTTCGGAACTGATTTGGGGAACCAATGCTGCGATCAGCATTGAAGCTCCGATCCTGTCTGAGGTTATCAGAAGATCCATCACGACCACTTGACTTGTAAATTGGAGAGCGAGGGCCATTAAATGATCTCCTCTCACTGTTTGATGAACCCGTTTCACTTTTGGCAAAACAAATATGAACACGGGGATTTCCAAATAACTTCCCCTTCAGATTATCTCTTGCTCTGCATGCAGATGTCAGGCTCCTAAAGCGAACAAAGGCATAACTACGACCTGGAAATGTAGTAATCTTCATTATTTCACCAAATGGAGAAAAAGCCTTTCTTAAAATTGATTCGTCCACCTTCAACTGAGCCGGGAACCCAATCCACAGAACCTCACTGGGTTCTGGATTTTTGTCACTCAGCTTAGATTTGTCAGAATAATGCGGTTCAGGACTACCATGGTGTCCCCTAAACTCTCTTTGTGAGAAAGGAGAACCCCTTAATGTTGAGTTCCGTTCATCCCAAGAGTAATCTTCATTGCGTGGTACTGCCGACGACTTATCCTGTGATTAAGAACAAAACTTATTGGTGAAACTATCATATACTTCATTTATCTAATTTTAACACTCTGAAAGGAAGATATATATTCCATAACCAGATGCCAATTATGAAGATTAAGTCATTATCAACAGCTAACATCTCGGAGCACTAAGAATTAACTAACAAGAACTTTTTGCATTTTCTACTTGCTTAATACAAGACAAACCACTGATATAATGGTGGCATGACTAGCTGAACCCATAGAAGTAGCACACGACTAAAATTGTGCTGTCAAAACTAGAGCACAAAGCCAGCACAGAGACCTTATACAAGAACAACTTTACTAATAGAATAATTACAAGGATATGAACTATGAAGACTTGATGGAAAGAGAAACAAAAACGAATGGACAAACATAATACATCAAGACAATCAATCACTCCAAGTTCTTCAAATACAAAAAGTACAACTTAGTCTTATCCTACAAGGTAGAATCAGCTATAGATCACTCAATACCACTAAGCTATATCAAAGACCAATTGCCTTGAAGTCTAACAGCCTAACACCGACCTCTAATATCCTCTTCAGTACACATCAACCAAATGTCTTTGCACAGTTACAACTTGCAAGAAGAAAATGATAGCATTGTCAGAAGACAACAATCTCATCCTTCTTTGAACACAAAAGATCTAGGATGCCATAATTGAAAAAAAAAATAAGCAGCACCAAACAAACCACCGTAAGTCCACTTGTTTCTTTGGTATAATTGGATCATGTAAAATGCAAATGTAGTTTGCACTTAAATTTTCACCATAGAATTACAATCTGTATTGATTATTCTAAGTCTATAGTGATAAGTGACAAGACGAGCCCTCTTCCCAAAAGTTTTGCAGGACTACTTTACGATGGACAACAGCCCCCAGGGGGTTTACTACACAAGGCCCCCCCGCAATAGAAAAGCTTTATTCTAGAAAATAGAAGATGCTCAGCTCGACACAACATATGGATTAACATGCTTTTGGAAAGAACATAGATTAGTTAAGGATCTAGCATTTGGAACACGACAATCATTAGAAACTCAAATTAGAGATGTTGTAATATACTCTTTCCCGTAACTTCTTACAGCAAACCAACCCACTAAAATACAAATAGGGTTCAGAAAAATGGTAAATATCGTGTAGAAAAAAGAGAGACCATCTATACCCAAATTCAAATTGTTGCTTTCATAAAGAAGCCATCAGAGGCTTTCCACAAATTGAGATTTGTCCATGTAATGATCGAACTGTATCAAAAGAATAGGGGAATACAAAAAAAATAATAAGAGAGGCACATAGATCAATCAATCATATTGGTCGTACGCTTGAATTTGGAACGATAAGACAAATAATGCTTCCGAGCACAACACCCAAAATAGAACCACATAGATCAGAATAGCGTTCACAGAAATGTTCTAACATGGAGTAGAACTAAACATGGAAATGATTAGCTGACAACAGGAAAAAGATGGGTGCCTTCCAAAGCAATTGGGGTCTGGTGCAAGTCAGTTGAACCTCTCATCCAGTGCGAGTATTGGGGCTCCTCCCCCTTCCTTTTTCGACTTTTCCACTCTCCTTTTAGGGGCATATTAAAGTGCCCAACCAATAATCTGGGAAAGATGTATCAGATAAGTAAGTTAGAACCTTCTTTAGTCAGTTTACAGCCTCCCACCATAGAAGATGAGATGGGCTTAGTCTCAGCCATAGTGGTTTTGGCAAACAAAATGGTGCATTTACATTGTAAGATATAGTGTGATCGATCAGCTTGAGACTAAACCTCAATGCCTAGGTCCAACAAAGGTCACCTGGACTCAACTCCTTTGGAGAGAATTCTGAATTGAGAACACTAAGTAGTCCAGGTCAGTAAATACATTAGAGACCTAAGCCAAGGTTGAGGCTAAACTCATCTCATCTGTTCTTTAGCAGTTGATTTCCAAACTCAATTCAGTACTCTCCAAAGAGCTAATGGTGACTTGGACAACTTCCTAGGTCCAGTACTATTTTTTTAATTTCAAGCTGTGGACGGACACCAATGGTTCTCAAGCACACAGAAATGGCCTGATTTGAAAAGAAAGTGAGACTTTGATATCCTTTCTTGACATTGAGCCTTTGTGAGTGTTGAAATAAATATGGATCCCATACATAATTGGAATAAGTGAGAATAGTCAACAACGGATGTCAAGATAGACAACAAAGTGAGATGGTTGAAGTCAGGTGAGCAGAAGTTGACCTTGAAGCTCCCAGGCTGCAGGTTTCTCTAACTCTAGATCGTGATCATCACAGGAAAAAAACTGCAGGAATTTCTGGCTGAATCAGAAATCAATAGTTAGGCTTTAGTGGCTCCGGATACCATGTTAAAATTACAAGAATGGAGAACTGCAAAGTTGTATTATTGACTGAGAGTAGTGTACTCAGAAGCTCTACATATAGAGCAAGATAAAAGAGGTAAATTCTAACTGACTGAACGGAAATTAACTACCTGTAACGATTTGACAGTGACAGGTGCAACTGTCTTACAGGGAGAGGTGCCCTACTCAAAGCCTATACTATAAGATTATACACTAACAGACCTAAATTAATTTAACTATAAAGAACAAGGGCAACAAGGATTGAACTGCTAAACACTTGGACATTGAACCTTTGATACCGTGTCAGACAAGATCTCTTAAAAGTTTCAGCACTAGGTTAAAGCAATTGAAAGCCTTTTTACATTTATAACAATATGATATATGCCTTCATTCCTAGTCCGAATTTACAAAAAACGTAGCAAATGGAACAAATTGTCAATTCATTGGATACTTGACAAGTACAAAACAAATTAAGTTATCGTAAAGTTTAATATCTTATAGCTAAATGGTCTTTTGACATCAAAACTTTATGCTCACCAAACAGGACCAACTGCAAGGATTCTAGAATGCTATCCTATTATGCTCGATCGCACATATCATCGAACCATAAGAATGGTCATTAACTAGCTTTAGATACTGGGTTAATCAAGGTTGAACCAATAAGTCAGTAGTTGAACCACATAAAACGGTGGAGAATAATTAAGATTATGTATACATTACATTTTTTCATATAAAATATTAATATTTATGTTTGTTTCCTGGTGAAATGCAAGGATAAAGTTCCATAGCAAAGAGTTGGCTTCTTGGTCTACTTACTTTTTAACAGTTTTCTAAAATTTCCTTAAAACCATAAATAATCTGGAGCCACACACTCATCCAGTCAAATACAGCTTTTGCAGCATCAGTTCAACCTATAGTCAGCACCTTAAACTCAGGATTGTCCCTTCCATGCAATTTGGTTCAGGACCGAGTTACTCAATTTAATCCAGTTCAAAGTCAGTTTAATAACATAAAATCCGAGTCAAAATCCTGCAGTTATGTCTGTTTTCACTCAGACAAGTTGAACCGGCCTGTCTAAGCTGCGGTTTAAAACACAGCATGAAACCCTATAACCTTCAGTCTGATCATGTAAAGTTCTATCTCACTCTACTATTTAAGTTTGATTCGACAGACAACGTTTATATGCATAATAAAACATCTATGCAAAATATCCAGTGTACAGGACCATACACAGAATATCTAGTCATTCAATATAACCAAATAGGAAAAGGACACAGGAATATTACTTAGCCCGAATGAAATTATTCAATTTTTCTTATCTTTTGGGAATAATTGGTATTCATATCATAACTTTTCCTTGCACTGTTAGGATTCAGATGTTCATGATCCTGGTTTGTTTCCAGGTTTTCCATTTTTATTTGGAGGGTTGATATTTCAGTGGGGATGTAATTGTTTGATGTACAAAACACTTCCTATTATTTGTTGTTTTACCACTATTCTTTGTTAATGCTGCCGTTCACTTTCATGTCCTCTATTCAGAGAAACTTAATTTGCTCACTATCCAAGCTTTGCACATAATTTTAAATAGAGGCAACCATGATATTGATCCCTTGTATTTCTATCACTTTAGTGTTTTCGTTTAATGTTTTTTTCCTTTTTCCATATATTCTATCCAATAAAATCCCTCGAGGTTCATCCAAAAAAAAAACACTCCATTTCAATATACAGAAAAGGAAAACTTTGGATTTAGGAAATTGGTTTCTACATTTTCCCTTAACAGCATCATAGCTTTGCCTTTTTCCCTCTAACGACTATTTATACCATCAGCTTATCTGAATTCCAAAAGTATAAGTTACTATCACAAACCAACTATTCCCATAAGCAAAACCTAACAGGTGAAGACACATGAATGATTTTATATTAGACCTTTAAAGACACGTGAATGCTTTTATCTTGGATCTATAACACAAGCACTCTTGCAAAAGCCTGTTGAGCTTTATACCATGTATAATGCACCTACCTTGTACTGAAATGTAACTTATAATTGGTCATAAGGACTTTGATGCCATATTATGAACCAACCCTCTCAAAAGCTTAAGCTATTGAGTGAAGACTGCTCAATGGTTTTCTATTACAGCTCTATCTACATTGTAAAATTCTATTGTGTGACGTGCCAATTCAGTGAACTCGTGCATGCTAACCCATGGAAACTTGTATCTTAAAGTTATGTTTCCTTAAGATATCTTGTTTCCTTGCATCCTATACTTCACTATTATTGACTACAATTGATTGGGATTTGTGAAATAATATGAATCTAATCCTTATTTCGTGAGTTTAACTAATAGTTTTATAATTTTCAATAAATATTAACCAATTATAGAGCGTATGTAGGAAAAAGTATTTCTAAATCACATTCTCTTATGATGTTACTAGATTCAGTCTTAAAGGGAAATGGTCCCTTGACAGCCTAAGCTTTTACCATTTTGTAATTGCAACTCCTGTTTTTAATGTGTAACTTCAGCAGTCAGTAATGATTCTTTCCTTTTGCACAAGGTCCATTTGGAAATCAAGTGAATGGATTATGGTCATAACTAGATCCAATGATTTACTTCAAATATGAAGACCTCTAATTGCTCAGTGTCTTGATTACCGTATGATGTACATATTGACTTCTGAAACTAGTTCTCATTCATTGCTCAACAATTTCCCATCTCTGGAACAACCTGTTTGGTGTTATTGGTAAAATATCAGATTTTCCCAAGGACATCCCACAATTCCGGAGTCAAAAGATTTTGACACTATTTTCAATTGGCAGTTGTTTGTCAAATGGTCAGAAAAATGATAGAATCTTTATTGTTGGTCCTCCATTACCTCTTGATTCATTTGGTATCAAGCAGTTCATTTTCTTAGATGCTCTGCAAATGTTTTTCTTAAGGGGCATCTTTTTTAGACATTCAAACATAATAACTTGTACCGTTGCATGTTTCACAAGATTAGACCTCCACATTTGAACCTCCTAAAAGCTTAAACTACTAAAAAATTTGATAGTGAAGATAGACAGTATAAGAGGAAAGCAAGAGTAAGAAGTGATACTATTAGCTCTTATTTCGTCTTGTGTTTGGTGCACACAAGATAAACTACCAGATAATATAAAATGTATGCAAATAGATAAAATTACTCTAATGAAAAAGGGTGGTGGTGATACAGATATTTGATGCAATTATATAAATGTTGGTGGAGATAACAATTGCAGCAATAGTAGTACTGATAATGATGACATTATTGCCGACAATGATCATTGAGATTATTGTGACAATAATAGTGATGATATAACAATAACGATGTTGATAACATAGTGGTGCCAGTGACACTGAAAATAGTGATAACGGTTATGATAACAGTTGCAACAATGACAAAACTTAATGCAGTGACAATTATGGTGGCAATACTGTGATGATGGTGGCGATAGAAGTGTTTGTGATGCAACTTATGGTGATAACCATGGTGGTTTTTTAAATGGTGTTGACATTAGTGGTAGTGATCACTTGTTTTGCCAACAATGATGGACATGGTTATGATGGTAGTTGCATTTGCTGTAGCATTCATCGCAATGGTGATTATAGCAGTGTTGTAGAAGTTGTGGCAACGATTGGGATAGTGATGGTGGAATAAAGAACCTGAGCAATTATGAGGTATGAAAAGTGGGGAAAATTTATGTTCAATGTGTTCACTTTTCTAAATTGTGACTCGCTTTGCCTTTTGGTAATTTATAAGACGAATTATAGATCTCACTTCAGGTTAGATCTATGGTTCTGAAACAATTCTTTAAAGAATGCCTATCCTTGTTCTCTCTTGACAGTAAACTGAACCATCATAATACTTCATTTGAAAAGATTGATATATTTACAGTTATAATTTTCCAAAAAACAGAATGATATAAAAGTTTGTTAGCTTTCTGGTCTTTCCTGGCTTATGGATGGGACTTAGGAGGATTAGAACTTCTCATTTTTCCATAGTGCATTCTAGTCAGTCCTTCCACTTTCTTACTCATTCACAATGCAGGAATATATTCCTTGTTGATAATATACTGTTAGAGATGTATGATTCATGCACAAGTTCCGGCTTTGTACCCAACGTTCAGATTTTAATTTGGACAGCAATACAACAGTTCACTAAAATGAAGCCTGTTTTGCCATACAGTTAAACAACTGACAAACACTAGCTACAATGTTTTGTTTATAATGATTCTTACAAAAGAACTTTGAGCAGACGTTATTAAGACTTTTGTTTTTAACTATAAATCTTAACAATGATGCAAGTATTTCACCGGACATATGAAGATATTAATGACCTGTTCCATGTTCAATGGCTTCAGAAAGCCTTTTTTTTTTTTCTGCCGAGTATATGTACCATGTGTTATTCTAGCTCCAAAACTACTTATTTACACTCACCATTGACAACATGTGTATGCATTAAGCTGTGCTATTTGGTGAATGTCAAATTTTCCCTTTAAGAGCAGATTCCTCGTTGAGTTTTTTATATTTTTGGAGGGAAAGATCAAAGCCTTATGGAAATGCATTAGGTATGCACTTATTCTTGTATTTGATAGAAGCTAAACCTGATTTTCAAACTGAAGTTTGACCAAATATCTACAATGGAATATTTGTATGGTTTTCTTTTCTCTCTGGATTTTATGGATATCTTTTGAGGTTTCTTCAGCTTAGTTTTGCTTTATTTTCCTTGTGCTATATTGTGTCAACAATAAAATATTGTTTCTCCTCCTCTGAATCTTTCTGCATATTAATCAATCAATAAAAAAAAAAAAAGCATGATAAAGTATATTTTAAGCTATATCCGAAACCAATGCAAGTACATGCAAATCAGGACCTTCATTATTACACAAAAGAAATAAATTGCAGTTCAGCTCTATGACCAGAAGTGAGAAATAGTAAGGCACTTGTTTACGCTATCACTACTGTAATCCAAATGAACATAAATATCATAAAAACAGTGAATACTTGGTAAGTGAAGTTGTAACACTAATTTCAAAATCATCATAGATTTTATTAAAAACATCTCCCAAGGCTCCACCCACAAATAGTAACAAGAACTAAAATTGACTTAACTAGAAAACCATATATGTAGCCTATGAACGGCAGAAAAGACAGAATTATCCAAAAATGGAGGACTACATTATGTAGCAACTTATACATACTTCAAAGAAGCAAAAACTGTGATCAAACTGAACCAATAGATAGAGTCCACTGCATATTTTGCCATTTTCCTACTTTATGAGACATGTTAAGCAGTTTGCCAACTAAATTAATCAACATCAGGAGTTTTTGTTTCTATTCCCATTTCCTTTAATATAAATTTTGGCCAATATTTGTCCAGGTTTTAATTGGCAGAGATCTTCATAAAAAGCACACAGAAACTGACAAGAATACAAATTTAACGTTTCAAGCAATGCAAGTCTAACTTCACCCCCACAACTACATTTTTTGTGTTGGATATTGAGCAATGATTCCAACACATGAAACTGAACAGATAGAACCACCTCTTGCTGCCGTTTCTCAAAGATGAGATTGACGAAATAGAAAAAGATGCAACTCACATATAATCACATATTATAAACAACATTTAATGTAAATGTCAAACAATTTAAAAGTAGCATCATCAATTGCATAACAAGCAAAAAATGGTCATAAACATCCCTAAGTCATTAGTAGGTTATACCTTTTCAGCAAAGTTCAATCTATGCTCCATATGAACAGCTGATAGAGGTTAAGATTTGGCATGTAGTTTCAATTTTGTTTAAAGCACAAGTCTCTCTCTAAGGGAATTTCTCTAACATATATGCAAGGGGACTGAGTAGATTTGCTCTATTTACGTTCTCCTTTTTCTTTTGTATTTTTATTAACTACCTCATGTTCATCTTCATAAATTTCTTTCATAATTAAAATTAATAAAACCGTTAATCAACAATGGCACTACGCTTGTCCTAAATAGCACTATAGACTGCCAACAGATAAGTCATTCCAAATTCCAACTCACCAGTGGAAAAGAATGACATGATAAGCATAGGTTTAAGTTGTTAACAAATAATAGATAATCAACCAACCCAAACGAGAATAAGTGTCATAAATTATATTACAGCACTCCTGGCTACTGAAATGAATAACATTTTATGGTCACATTAATTGTTCTTAGTCAAATATTACCACTATATTGAGGCATTGAGTTCTTGCTCATAAAAATTCTTGTCTTAATATTTTTCCAGTAATAAATAAAAATAAATGGGGCTAATACTTGAAGATGCTGATACCGGTTTTTAATATGACCTCAGTTAAATGGAGCAGTATGCTCTACCCATTGTTTCACGAGTTTCCTGTACTTTTGATGTTGAAATCATTGGGTGTGCAACATCTCATCAAATTTGAACATTATCAAGCGGCAAACATGAAACATTTCTTGCCAATTTGGAAATATGGAAAACCAATGCAGGGCTTATGAAGAAGTATCAAGCAGCTGAGTTAATGATGCCTAGATCCATTAGGCAGTAGTTGGTTGAGTGGGGTTATCATTTTCTAGCCAGTTCAGACTGAATTATTAACCGAAATCAAAAGCAGTAATTTTGACCATACTCATCTTAACAGTAAGGTGAGTATTCTGGAACATTTTAATTTGATGAATTGAACCATATCAATTATTATACAAGGTAAGTGATAACTGATGTGTTGTATTCCTTCATTTCTTTTTCTTTGTGCAAATTTTGCTGATTTATTTATAAGCCAATACTATGGCCAGGATTAAATGAATTGAACTTCAGTGGTAGATTCACATAATGAACTGGAAAAATAACTAGCAGTAAGAGGTGGGCAGCACTGACCGCCTTTGCAAACTCGATTCTAAGTGGGTTGCCAGCAAGAGGAAAACCTTGTAGTGATCTCATGGCATCAATAGCATCTTCATCCCTTCTAAAATTAACAAAAGCATAGCTGCGGCCAGACTGGAATGCAACATTCTCCAGTGGTCCAAACCGCAAGAAATGGCGAGCAAGTTCTTCCTCTACAATACTGTGAGATAGATTCCCAACCCAGAGATGCCTGGAAGGAGGATTGTTGTTGCGGTTGTCACGTCCACTAACCCCATTCCCCTTGTTATCTTCATACCTTGAAGGGTAATCCCTCCTAAGCCGGTCCCTTCCTCCTCCACGATCCAACTGTTTCCAAACACAATACAAATGATAGATACAGTAAATTCCACCATTCCTAATCTCTCACAAAACTAACACAGCTGAACCAAAAATATGAATTCACATGCACACACAATCAAGCAGTCAAAAACCCACTTAATTAATCTTGCCACTTAAAATACAAGAACAAAAATCAAATGAACAACACTTTAATTAGCGTTGAAGTCTAACTGCCAACAACAACCTTCAATATCCTTTTCAGTACACATCAACAAAATGTCTTTGAATGGCTACACCTTGGAATACGAAAATTATAGGAATGACAAAAGACAACCCTATCTCGGCCTTTGAAAAATAACAGAGTCTAGGATAACATATTTGCAAAAAATAGGAAACGGTACCAGCCAAACCACCAAAAATCCGTTGTTTCATTTGGATAATTGGATCATGTAACATGAAAATACTTTGCACTTAACTTTTCTCCATAGAACTTCTATATGTGTTTGTTGTTTTAAGTTTATAATGATAAATGTGTTGAGTACACATGGTCTCAAGAATAATAGAACCAACCTATATGTTTGGTCCATCAATCACTACATGGCACCAAAAATATTAGCATATTAAATATTATTTTCATTAGGAGGGAGGGAGGGATAAAAAGACAAAGAGCTAGTTTTCTAATTATATGCTCCATCAGAGTGCTTTCTTTTAATTATTCTCAGAAAAAACGAAAAACATCCATCAAATCTGGATCAGGAGCATGTACCATTCAGCAAATATTAATTCTTAATATACTATTAGGATGAGAATTCAACAAGGATCAGGGAAAGTGCTTTGTTTTCATTTTGTCTTAATAGGGACATAATGACTAGAAAAACACAAATAAGTAATAGCTGAAGCTCAAATTCAATTTTCAAGTAAATAAAAAAAAAAAGTTGTTGACACGGTTCCTATCATATGACTCTCAGATTATTCCGCCCTCTCAACATGGTATAAAAGGGTATGTAGCACCGTCCTCTCAACATGGTATAAAAGGGTATGTAGCACAGATATTGATACGATAGACACGTATAATCTCCAAAATATTTGTGTATAAGTTTTTAAAGAAATATTATTGTATTAGTCTTTTTTAAAATTATGTTGTAACCGTGTTAGAATTATTAAATATCTAAACAAATGTCTTTTAAATTGGACACATCACCCAAGAGTGTCTCATGCGTGTCAGACACGTTACATAAATACGAGTGTCTGATATGTGTCGGACACGTCACGTAAAAAAGAATGTCCGATATGTGTCAGACAAGTCACGTAAAAAAAAATGTCCGATATGTGTCAGACACGTCACGTAAAAAGGTGTGTCCGATATGTATCGGACACGTGACGTAAAAAGAAGTGTCCGAGAGGATATCATCCTCCATCACCTATTCCGGTAATACTCCACGGCCAAGCTCTCTAAAATTCAAAGTTCTACTTCATTTTCATTATTATCCATTCAAAAGTTCACATTAGTCATATCTCTTGCCATGACATCTTTCCAGTGATGATAGTGGAATATCGAAGTGCCCAACCACTAATCTGTAAAAGGCTGGGTCCGACAGTAAGTCAGAACCTTCCTTAGTCAGTTCACAGCCTCCCACCACAGAAGATGAGATGGGCTCAGCCTCAGCCACATTGATTTTGGCTAATATTCTAATGAATTAAAAAGAATAGAGTAACCCATCAGGTTGAGGCTCAACTTCAATGCCTAGGAAGTAGTAGAACAAGTCACCCAACAACTCCTTTAGAGAGAACTCTGAACTGAGAACACTGAAGTAGTTCAAACTCATCTCATCATCTCTTCTTCATCAATTGATTTATAAACTCAATTCAGTGTTCTCTCCAAAGGGAAATATGCTGACTTGCACTACTTCCTACATCCGGTTCTATAGTCCAATTTCAAGCTTTATAACAGAATCACCAACGGATTTCAATAAACGAGTTTGATTCGAAGAAGAAAGTGAGACTTTCTGATACCTTTTTCGACATTACGGAGTTCGGTTTTTGAGTATAAAGCCCTTCCCTTTGTGAGTGCTGAAACGATTATGGATCACATTCCATAATTGGAAAGAGTGAGAATAGCCCACAACACGTATCAAGATGGACAGAGTGAGAAGGTTGGAGTGAGATGAACAAAAGTTGATCTTGAAGCTCCGAGGTTGCAGGGTTCTCGAACCCTAGATGCCGATCTTCACAGAGAAGAAACTGCTGCACCAATTTCTGGTTCAATCAGAAATCGATAAGCCGATGGGCCTTTAAGTAACGCGCCCTTATTTCCACACCAAAAAATTGGGGTTTTTCTTCCTGCACCGCGCAATTCTCATCTGCACTCCCGCAATTTGAATGACTGAATTGTCTTATGTTTTTTGAACTTCCCTGTGTCCCTCCAACAAATTTGTCTCTTTTAGGAAGAAACATTACAGAACAAATTTAGTCCTTTATAACCGTCATTGTCTCCCAAAAAACATTTACATTCACTTCTTGTGCTATCCTAAGTTCTTCCCTTTATTTTCTTTTTTCCTAGTTTTATATAAATTTCATCATATGGTTTGGGATGTTTATGTTATAGTTCGAGAAAATATTTTGTGTAATATACAGCTAAGAAGATTCACTTAATAGTTATACTAATTTTTTACTTGTGTAAAATAGTTTTGGACAATGGAGAACCATGTTTTATATGCGTGGTGCAAATAAGTGATGTGAAGAAAGACTACATTTCACAACCAATAGAAAGCAAAATTTTCAAAAGTGTAAACCAGTATGATTTTTTTTTAAATTATAATGAAACTTCAATTTTTAAATCATTATACAAAAATCTTTGGTTTTGTTTTAAAAGTATTATAGTGTGCAACATTTTACATTACAGGTGCATTTTTTAAGTCTTACATACATTATATTTATTTTCCTCCGTAAAGAAGATAATCATAATAGTGAAAATATTATATAATTATAATTTGAAAAAAAAAATGTTGGATGAGTACAATAATAAAGATGTTTTAATAATGATGTTTGAAGATGAAGATGTTAAAATATTGAGAGTTTTTGTTGGAACAATAAACTTTAGAATAGAAGAGGGGTGGAGTAAAAGTTTAGATACCTAATATAATCTGTTAGTGAACAAGCAACAAAAAAGATTTGTATAGTTATGTTCAGTTCTCATTTAAGAAGAATACTTAAGAGATCCTATTAATAATCAATTGATTACAAATAGACTACACCAACCACTCTTGATTATAAATGAGTACACAAGTCACTTTTAGTTTTCAGGACTACACAAATCATTCTTATTTATACCTTCTTAATATTTTTCTAAGATTAAGAACTCACTAAAGAAAATAACACTCTCAGAGACAGTACAAATAAAATTCACAAGGTACTTCACAATGTTAATAATTATAAAATCATTGTATGATAGAAAGAATTGTATATTATAGTTGTGTGTTCTTCATCTTTAACTTAAACTCTTTATATAAGCTTGAAAGATAATCATTGCAACTTTGAATTAACTAACACTTAATCTTTGTTAATCTTCAACAAGAATCTTCATCTATTAGTTTAAATGCTTGATGAGAGAAGTTCTTATTTGAATCAAAGCACTTTTGTCTTTGTTCTATATTGAAACAATTTAAACAAGATGTACAAATATCACAATTAATCACAAATGCTTAGATTGATTTTTATAATTAAGTAACTAGTTATAATACCATTGGTCACAAAAATGTTTTATAATATAAATATTATATTAATTTGGAATAACATTTCAAACCCTTAATCATTATTCATAAAGTATTAATCATTATGGTTTGTCTATAAATTAAATTCAAATTAACAAAATAACAATCCATGTGGTATATTAAACCGTCTATCGCAATACTTGATATAGACACTGAATGGTCTAATGTACTTTTAGATATCATAAAAATAAAACACATGCTAGAATGTTCAGATACTTTAATCACGATCAAACAGATAAACACTTAGATTGTTTGTTATTATATTGGTATTAGACTACTCAGTAGTATAGGGTCTCAACAATTTTTATCTTTCATTATATGTTGTTAAGTTTTTCCAACCATATTTTTAATTGAGTAGAGTTATCATTTTCAGAACATGATAATTGATTATCAGTTCGATTAATCCATTAAACTAGAGATCAATTTTAATTGTTTTCAATGTCCTCATAAAAAATTAACTTATTAAAGATGTGTATAATTGATTAACTTCTTTTTTTTATTAAATACAAAGTGAATTTAATTAATAAACACATGTCATTATCAATTACAATAGTAAGTGTTGTAGATGTTTTTCCAATATTTAATAAGAATAACTAATTAAATGCTTCAAATAATTGATTAAATACATTTGAACGTTTTTTAAATCAATAATTTATATAAATAGAAATTTAGTCTCACTCGTTTACACAATTAATACTACTACTAGAAAATATAAATTCTTTTGTGATCATTTGAGCTATTTTTATTTGTGAAGAGTATTCTGCTATGAACATTGTTACATTCTTTCCTAACAATAAATTTGTTGGAGTGTTTAAGTATACATCCTCTTTACATCATGAGTTGATAAAGGTGATATCCTCTTGAATGTATTCAAGAGTTGACCTAATATTATTTTTTAAATTAAATAAGTCTTTAAAAGATCTTGAGAAGAAAGGGAAATTTTTTAAAAAAAAAAAAAGTTCAAAACCAATTGATGCATCCTTTATGTAGTCAAGTTATCTAATCTTTTCTAACAATTGGTGGGAATTGGTCCTTTAAAATTAATCAAAACAAAGATCCTGATATTTTCTTCTATATGTCTTTGCTAAATCTATTTTTTAAGAGGCTGAAACCATACAATCTTTGTTTTGTGGATAAAAATTTTCCTTTTAGTAAAACATAGTAAAATCATTTGTTGAATTTGTTGGTTGAAAGGATTGAAATATTATGTTGACTAAGTGCAAGATAAAAATGTTGCATGTTAGACTAAAGAAAACAAAATAAAATATTCTATAAAATATACTATAATTTCAAAAATATCTAAAAAGTTGATATAGATAATATCAACATCATACCTTTGTTATTTATTATTCCCAAACAAATTTTTATCTTACTATTCATATGATACCACTTATATCATATAAAGTAAAATTGAATTCTTAAAATCCAACTATACAATTAAAATCAAATCATAAGTAATAATTACCTATCCTATACAAATGGAGAAGATGAGATTGTACAAAATACAAAAAAAATTAAGAAAGAAATACTAAAAAGCTCAGAGAGAAATAAATGAAGAAGATTCTGTTCCAAATTTTCAAAATAAGAAAAATGAGATATATGTTCATAATATCTATTTTCTTATTTTGATGAGGTACCTCTAACATCTTAAATTATTTCATTAATTTTGTTAAGTCTAAATTTTGTTAATTTTAATTTGATAAACTGGTTTTTGACTTGAATTTTTAATTTTATTGTAATGTGTTTTGATTTCACTTATAGATAAACTGATTTTTTATTGAATTTTTTATTATATTAAGCTATGTATTTTGATTTTACCACGTGGATGAATCTCATATTATCATGATATACTTTATTAGAATATATAAAGGTCAAAAGTTTAATATTTAAGGATTTAAATGAACAAAAGTAATTATTTTAGTGATGGAAGGGTGATGTTATGATGATTATTAATTATATTAATTATTCACCCTAGATGATATTTTTGATAATATTTTATTATTATTCATGTAATATCTTTTTCTAAAAATTCTTCCAAAAACTAGAGAATCAAACTTCTTTTACTACTTGAATTATTTTATCCCTATGCTTTATTATTATATTATTTTAATATATATATATATATATATATATATATATATATATATATATAT